>Ga0228536_1000065_pt1 | contig 257636 bp, 241 predicted proteins | sample SJ1Smetagenome_FD_168611 | JGI IMG/M metagenome (GOLD analysis project Ga0228536, IMG submission 168611) | Enriched culture of PCE-dechlorinating microbial communities from Ithaca, New York, USA - SJ1.S | ecosystem: Engineered > Modeled > Simulated communities (microbial... > Unclassified...
GTTTCCCTCTCATGCCTCCGTCCTCCTTGATCCTGTATTTTTGTAGTATACAGAATCTCTATTCTCATGGTGTACTAAATTCGGGGGACAGGTCAAGGGCACTGAAGGAACAATGAAGATTTATCCTGTAACTCCAGACCAGGCGTGGGAGATTTCTAAAACAGTCTTTCGTTGGGAGGGTTCAGATGCTATAGAAGAACACAAAGACGAAGGCTACATGCTGACCAGCAGCGGGATGAATTTTTTTTCGTTTGGAACAGTCATGGGAGCTTGGGTTGAACCGTTCGATAAGGACAATACCAAGGTTACCGTTGTCACAAAACGCAGGGTCTCAACTAACCTTGTAACAACCTTAACAGAAGGCACTTTTCATGACCGTTTTGCACAGGCAGTTGAGATTGTCAAACGAGGAGAGAAACTGCCACGTACCGCACCAAACTAACATAAAAAAATATCTGAATTGTCAAAGGCAAGCATCCACGGCATAGCTCTTTTTAACATCTCTCTGAGCTATGCCAGCTTGCCTTTTTCATTTGTTCGTATTACTCGCTAATAGCATATAAATCTGAAGAGGAACTCTCAACCTGAGTGAAATGGAGCGATTTGGTAAACATCTTTATAGAAATTATAAATGCTTCAATAGAACCCTCTCTATCTTGCGTTATACAGAGGACTTCAAGGCGTGGTGAAGGGCAAGCCCCGTAAAAGCTCTTTTTCTTTTCCCTACTCCATAAGCGAATGAGCATGTAAATTTCATATTCTGTTTTTAGTCCGAAGCAATTCTTTGGACAGTCTCTAATGAAATACGGTAAGAGGTGAGGCCTTTTGTATCTCCCGGTATATATAAGAAGAGCCTGCGGAGATTACTGGTAGCGAAAACAAGCAGTTAAATATAGCTAACATATTATAATAATTATCTTTATTATTTTAATTAAATGAATGCCCCCCCTTTTTTTTGAGTAATGTTTCTATTAACTAATTAATAGAAACTATTTTCCCTCCATCCAAAAAAAATTACCAAAATTTTGCCGTTCGGCTGTATATATATTGTGTTTGAAGGCGTATAAACTAACCAAGCTTTAGATACTGACAACAAAATCCAACAAAATGTGAAAATTTTAGCCGCTCGACTGTATATATTATGTGTATGTAAAGGAATAAATAGAGACCAATGGGCAATTGATACTGAATATAAAATCCAACAAAATATGATTTTTTTAAGAATGTTTATGCATAGACAAGAAGACGAAAGAAATTCGGACATGATGGATAGCCACAATTTAAGGGCACATTAATTTATTAAAGGAGGTAATCTGAATGCCTTACAACCAAAAAAAATCTTTGAAAAGGAGGGCATCATGGCAAAACACAGGCAATGCAACACGCTATTTTTTCTTGTGCCCTTAATACTGCACCTTTTACTTGTAAGGGTTCGTAAAAGATTTATACCTATAAGGAAGACACTCGACCAATTTCTTGACCAGTTACATCTGATTTATTATCAATACCCAGTCTGGTACCAGTCTACCCTGGTCTCGTAATATCCCCTTTTCCTAAAAATCACAGCACCAATACATCCCAAGCTTTGGCTTGGACATTCATCTATTAAAATTAAAATAAATGGAGGATATTACCATGAAAACAAGGAAAAAAAGAAACGAGGCCAAAGAGGTTTTAAGAGACTTAAACATAAAAAAATATTATGAAGACCAATTAGGGTCTGTCAAATGGGACGGAAAAGGTCAAGGAACGGCATTGTGTCCTTTCCATAACGACACCAACCCGAGCCTGTCGGTGAACTCGATAAAAGGTTATTTTAATTGTTTCGGGTGTAAGGTTGGGGGCAATATTTTTGAATTTCATATGCAAAAATACAAGCTAGGATATAAAAACGCACTGAAGGCGCTCTACTCTCAGGCACAAGAAGATGCTGCTGATAAAAATACTGCTAAAGGGCCCACAATAGCTGCTACATATGACTACCATGATGAAATTGGCGGTTTGCTCTTTCAGGTTGTGCGGATAGAACCAAAAAGTTTCTATTGTCAAAGTCAAAGTGGGATGCATACGTGGGTTAAGAATCTAGATGGAGTAAGAATGGTGCCCTACAACCTGAGGGAGCTTATCAAATCGCCCCAAGTATTTATAGTCGAGGGCGAAAAAGACGTGGAAACATTAAGGGGTATCGGCCTTGTCGGTTCTTGTAACCCGCTGGGTGCTGGAAAATGGAAACCCGAATACAATGTTCATTTCAAGGACAAGGAAGTCATAATCATCCCCGATAACGATGCTATAGGCAAGGAACATGCAAAAACTGTTCTTGAAAATTTGCAGGGAACCGCCGCATCGGTGAAGATCATAGAATTACCCGACCTTAATGAAAAAGAAGACGTAACGGACTGGCTCAACAAGGGGGGCACGAAAGAGAAGCTCCTCGAACTTGTTCAGCAAAAAGCAGCGGAGAAGATCGTCCCGTTGAAGAATGCAATCTCGATGCAGCTTATGAGCTTGCATGACCTCTTTAATCAACACAATGTAACCGTAGAATGGCAAGTTGAAGGTTTGTTGCCTGTCGGAGGCTTTTCTATATTGGTATCCAAACCAAAGGTGGGCAAAAGCACAATAGCTCGGCAGCTTGCATTAAACACAGCTCAGGGTAAACCTTTTCTCAATAGAAATGTAAAACAAGGGGCTGTCATTTATTACTATTCGCTGGAAGAAAAGATAGAAGAAGTGAAACGTCATTTTCAAGACATGGGAGCAACCGGTACAGAAGCCGTTTTCATTTCTCGTATGGATAGTAACGCAATAGAAAGGATTAATCAGGACGTTGAAGAGAAGCAGCCTGTATTGATAATTATTGACCACCTCCTCAGACTGATAGACATTGAAGATGTAAGTGACTATGTACAGATTACAAAGGCGTTAGAGCCTTTAATGTTTCTGGCTAGGGAGAAGAATGTCCATGTATTGTGCCTCCATCACGCTAAAAAAAATACCTTTCAAGATGAAGATGCTGTTCTAGGAAGTACCGCACTATTTGGAAGTGCAGATACCCTAATTATGATGAGAGAAAGCAATAAAAAAAGAAAAATAAGAACCAGACAACGTTATGGAAAAGACTTAAATGAAACCACCCTTGCATTTGATGAAAGGAAAAGGGTAATGAACCTTTCTGCATCAACAGAACCACCAAAGGAGGATAATAAGGATAGGATTGCACAAGAAATGATGGGGTTTATAAGAAGTAAAGGTTCAGTGAATGAAAAGACAATTATGAAAAATGTTTATGGGAATACCAAAGATAAGAGAAGGGTATTAAGAGAGCTTTTTAAGAATAATAACATTGCTAGGAAAGGAAGAGGTATTAAAGGAGATTGTTTTGTATATAATATTCCTAATTCTTTACAATATACTTTTTACAATATGGAGAACGAGAAAACGAGCAAAACAACAAAAAAGGTGCTAAGCCTCGTATTAAATGGTTCTGGTGGACTATGAAGACACAACTTGAACCAGAAGATATTCAGGCAATCACCGATGGTCTGTATTCTAAGCTGAAACCTCTCATATCGACCAGCACCTCTCAAGCTCATGACCTCATGGACATAAAGGAGCTGTGTGACTATCTCAAAGTGACAAGGCAGTGGGTGCATGAACGTACCCATTTGAAGGAGATCCCGTACATTAAGCTCTCGAACAAGCAATTACGGTTCAGGAAGAGGGATATAGACAGATGGCTCGATTCGTTGCAAGTACCAGTAATTACAGCATATAAAGGGAAATTACAAGCGGCATGATGGTGAATGAACGCATGATTTGAAGTCAAGGGGTTAAAAAAATAATTCTCATATAATCAACAGGTTAATCATTACTGTATAGTGGAATGTATAGTTGGCGGAGGTCAGTTTATTGCCTCCGCCAATGTGCTTTATAAAAGAATCTGAAAAATTGGCTTGACAGGTTCATTCCCGTTTAGTATCCATCCTCGTAATGACCATATTATCCAATATTGACGGATACTTACATGCAATTAACAGGGGGGTTTGAAGCATGACAAAGGGTATCTATAAACGGGGCAAGCTGTACTGGATACGGTACGCTGGTCTTGATGGAAGGATGAGGTTCGAGGCCACCCACTCGGACAAGTTCAGGGAAGCAGAAGCACTTCTTATCCAGAGAAGGCAGTCAATCAAAGAGGGCAAGCAACCCGAACCTGTAAAGAAGATAGGGCAGCATTTCTTTAAAACATTGGCAAGAGATTATCTGGCATGGGCAGAACGTCAAAGAGGGTATGAGAGCAAACGCTACTTCATAAAAGCACTGGAGGATGCATTTGGCAGCATCCCTTTGAGAAGTTTCACGACCATGCTCATAGAAGAGTATCAAAGCAACAAGCTGAAGGCAGGGAAGAAGCCAGCAACGGCGAACAGACATGTCGCCACGCTCAAGCACATGTTCACGAAGGCATACGAATGGGACATGATCGAAGAATATGTATGGAAGAAGGTAAGGAAGGTGAAGCTTCTAGAAGAGAACAACAGGCGGTTACGATTTCTCTCGAAGGAAGAATGCCAGAACTTACTCGATAAATGCGACTCCCATATAAGACCAATCGTTGTCACTGCGCTCAATACGGGCATGAGAAAAGGGGAGATTCTTTCTTTAAAGTGGGAGAACGTGGACATGAACCACGGGTTCATTCTCCTGACCGACACGAAGAACGGGGAACGAAGGGAGATACCCATCAATGAAACCTTGATGGCCACTTTAAAGGGCTTACCGAGAAGGATAGACGGGAAATATGTCTTTTATGATCCCCATACCGATAAACCGTACCAAGACGTGAAACGTTCATTCAACACTGCTTGTCGAAAAGCAGGGATTTATGATTTTCACTTTCATGACCTGAGACATACCTTTGCAAGTCATTTAGTGATGGCGGGTGTCGATATCACGACGGTCAAAGAACTCTTGGGGCATAAGAGCCTTGCCATGACGATGCGCTATGCACATTTAGCACCGGCACATAAGGTGAAAGCAGTGAGTGTGTTGGATAGTGCGCTGAATGAAAGGAGAGGATTTGTTTCAAGTGCCAAGTCAGTATGACACGATGGATTCTTGGAAAACAGGGAGGCTATAAATGGACGAACAACAAGCAGCAGCAATTGCCGAAGCTTTGTGTGGGGAGCCTTTGCAGAACGGAGAAAATACTTACCTTGTGATGCTTCATAGATATGACGGTAAGATTGTCGTCATATCCGATGAAATGGTACGAGTATATGAACATGAAGGTGCGTTTGAGGGCAATCAGCACAGCAAGATTATAATACTGCATTAAATTCTCCACTACCATTAGCGTTATCGTAAAGGTTAAAGACGGTGTGTGTTGGGTAGCGGGTTGAATGAGAGACGGACTTACAACGCTTAATAAGCTCCCCTTTGCATATCTCCTCATGCAAATAGCTTCTTTCCTGTATTGACAACGAATATATAATTTGTAGAATGTAATATAGGGGGGCACGTAGTGCTGATAAAGTGTCCAGAATGCAAAAGGGAAATCTCAAGCTCCGCTGTTTCTTGCCCATCATGTGGTTATCCAATAAGTAAAGCTACCAAAGAATGTACTGACTGTGGAGCAAAGATACCTATTGATGCCGATTTTTGCCCCGAATGTTCTGTGATACAACTGTCAAAGAAAACAAAAACTGAAAATATAAAAAAAGAAGAATTTGCAAGCAAATACATTACCGATAAAAAGAAACCATGGTACAAAAAATGGTGGGCAATTTCTGCATTTATTTTATTCGGACTGCTTATTGTAATTAATTTGCTTCCCTCAGATAAGCCACCCGTTTCAGAATTAGAAAAAAGACAGCAAAGATTTGCCAGAATGTCCCCCTCAGAGCATCTTAATGAAGCAAAACAAAAATTCAATGAAATAAATCTGGACAAAGATGCACTGAGTGTTTTGCAAGAAAAAATATATGTCTCTAAAAGACATTTAAAGGCCATCGAAAAGGGAAAGCCTGAAAACCTTGAAGCACAAGAATTGTTGAAAAAAATTGCTGTTGTCGAGGAAGAGGTCAGAAAAAGAGCGATAGAAGCCAAAAAGAAAGAGATATCGTTTCATTTAAGCGAGGCAAAAAAAGCTCTTGCTGAAGCTCAATTCAATAAAGACCCAATGAAAACTTCTTATGGAAGGGTCAGTGATGCCAGAAAACATTTAGAGGCCATTCAAGCAGGAACGCCCGAATATCCAGAAGCGCAAAAGCTAATAAAAGAAGTTGAAAGGAGAGAAAGGGAGATAGAAAAAACTTCAAAAATAGTAGCGCTACAAATAGCAACTAAACAGCGTGAAGCATTTGCCCAACAATATGAAAAGGAGTTGCTCAGCAAGGGCATGGATGTTGAGGTGAGTGTAAGAGGAAAATATAACACTACCATCCATTTAAAGTATGTTTTGTTCTCACGTCCTCTTATTTATAAGCTTACTAATGAGACAAGTTTCTTTGAAAATCTTAGGCAAAGAGGATTCGGGAAAGTGGTTTTTGATGATGGATACAGATACACTTGGACGTATAATCTCAATAAGTAAAAGGGGTGGGCAATCATGAAAAAATGCCCTTACTGTGCAGAAGAAATACAGGATGAAGCAATCAAGTGCAGGTACTGTGGGGAATTTCTGCAAAAGAAACAACAACCAGTTAGCAGCGCTCCTGTTCAAGAAGCTCCTCCTTCAGTAATTAAGGGTGATTTAAAAACAGATAATAAGTCAAAAATGTGTCGTAAATGCGGACTTGATTTCTCTGCGAATGAATCGGTTTGTCCTCATTGTGGAACAAGAAACCCTTGGTGGTTATCGAAGGCCGCAACAGGTTTTATATCTTCTATAGGCTTTGCTATGATAGTTTTTATAATTTTTTCAATTACCTTTCCTAAGTCTGAAAGACCTTCGACAGAGCAAAAAGAATTAACAAAACAAAAGTCAGAAAATGCATTGATACAAGAGCATTTCAATAAAATGACCGCCAAAGAGCATTTGGAAAAAGCCAAAAATTCATTCATAACAGACCCTGACATAAGAAAACATTTATTTGCAATTCCGAGAGAATCAAAAGAGTGGCCTGAAGCACAAAAAGTATTAAAAAAGATTGAACAGCTAGAAAAAGAGGTTCAAGCTGAAGAAGCAAAAAGACAAAAAATAAAAGAGGCTGAAGAAGCAAAAAGACAAAAAATAAAAGAGATTGAAAACCGAAAGGAATTTGCAGAAATTTTGGAAAGGACATATTTAGAAAGGATGGCTGATGTCTACGTTGGAACATCCGGAAAGGAACACACAATTTTAACTATCAAGTGGATATTAATGAGTCGACCCGAAGTGCATGATACCATTAATAGAGAAGAGGAAATGAAGATCATAAAAGGTATGGGTTTTAAAAAGATTGTCTTTACAAATGGGTACGACAGCACGTGGACACACAATTTAGGCGATTAAAAGAAGGATAAAGAATGAAAAAATGTCCTTATTGTTTTATTTTTTGGAATACAATAACAGATTAGGGGGCATAATGATAGAAAAGTCCTGTGAGAAAAAGTGTTGGCCTATTACTATTTTTGTAATGTGTTGGAGTGCCATTTTTATTGGTGCATTTTTTGTTGATACGGTAGAATCGGCTGATTGGGTATATTATACAACAAGTTCTTCTGGGGCGCATTATTTCGACTCGAAAAGCGTTACTTTTACTTCAAAAAATCAAGTCAAAGTCTGGGCAAGAAGAGTATGGAGCCAAAGAGATGCAAAAGAAGCAAAATTACTTACAGGCTATACGGTGAAAGAAAGTAAGGTTTTATATGCTATTGATTGTAGAAATAACCAAAGGAAGATGCTCAAGCTGATTGTATATGGACAAGATGGAACACCGGTATCTGATTCAACTTACCAGAACGCCCAATGGGAACTCATCATACCCGATTCAACAGAAGATGTACTGCGACAGCGTGTTTGTAAAAATTAATAACTAAATAGAAACACATATAGAAGGAGGGTATCCGGTTTGATAGGGGCAACTCCAATACCATCATTTGCGGCACACACTTAAAGCGGTGTTGATACTTATGTCATCGGTAAACTCAAACTCCTTAGTATTGCTTGCTGCAATACCGTTGACGTTGAAAATTTTGTTTCCTTTGCACCACCATGCTCCTATGGCGGCTGGCATGGCAGTATTATAGCCACAAAGCAATATGCCACCATTGTGCTGGAACGTTTCGATAGTCCAAGCGCTCTTGTACTTGATCTTGGACAAAATAATGCTCTTTGCTTTGTTTGCACTTATCTGCGTACCTTCCTTTGGAGGCTGTTTCATCGAGCTATTTGCTTTGATTATTGTAACCAAATAGCTCATGTATATATTTGTTACTGGTTCGTTATAGAGTTGTTGAGACCATTTCCCGTTTTGATACTCGTAACTATTTACTGGAGGAAACATCTTGATCTGTTCCCCAGACATTTCAACGCCTCCAAGTTTCTCCTTTTGCTTCTTCCAACGATTTACGTCATACGCAATCCAATGTTTTTTGTAAGCGTCGTGTTCTATAATCCGGTATTTTCCTTTTATTGCATCGGGTAATCCAGGCGGAAGGCCAGGTGGGAGGCTCTGTTCTTTGAAAGCAAGTAGGCTGCTTGATAACATGGAAAAGACCAAAACTGTTAGGATGCCTGTGAGAATCGCTTTTGTCATGACGTATGCTCCTTTCTTTTGTTATTATAGAGCAGTAAAACCACTTATGTCACTGTCCGAAATTATTGTACCAGCTCTCACCATATGCCAAGCGGTCATCGCAATATTTAAAGCAAGGTAGCCGCTAATGGGTATTAACGAATTGTCCTTTGTAAAACGGTGAACCTCATAGGAGAGCTTTCTGAATAAATGAGTTGCGTTGTTAATGCTGAAACTCTGATGAGCACGTTTTGGAAATTTTGGAGTAGGAATTTTCATGTTATCCCCCTCATTTTCATTCTCTGCTTCTAAACGATCAATTTCAAGAGAAAATGTTAAACGCATACTGTTATCCAAAAAATCAATTGTGCTTTACATTTTTTACGGTTTTGTTACAATGGAGTTAGCGTCTCTTTGGGTAAGCTTTAGAAGTGTATAATAATAGGCGAAGTATAGTTGGAATTATTTTCGCTAAGATCATCCTCAATGGCATAACACACTAAAAAGAAGCACTATGAAATCAAAAACAAAAATCATTACAACAGGGTTTTTTCTTGTTATCATGATGTGTTTTTTACAAAGCTGTCAAAAGATGCCACCTGACTGTAATAACGATTCTACTAAAGAAAATGTTTTGAGGCTATATATGGAAGTTGTTGGTAAAAACTCATATAAAAAAGTCTTTTTTCATACAGGGGCTGTGCATAATAGGTTAGATGAATTAGGCACTTATAAATACACTAACGGCGTTTTGCAGGGTTATGCGCGGGCTAATTTGGGCGTTTTCGACTCAAACAGAGATAGGGAGCTTGGAAAGATAGAGGAAAAAATTTTTTTGAATACGATTAAAACTGAAAGTGTCCAGAAAGATGCCAAAAAAATTGTATGTATGGCAGAACTCTGCGCCGAACGTATATTTGAAAATAAAACAAAGCAGTTAAATAATATACCTGTGGCATATATATCAAGAATAGTAATAAGCGACAACCAAGAAAGGTACTATGTTGAAATAGAACCAGATTATTTAGGGCTCTTAAAATCAGTAAAATTTTTTGAGTGATAACGATGAATGATTGGGATGAATTTAAAGTAAGTGGTTCTGTAAGTGACAATGAAAATAAATATTGTATGTTTTTTGAAAAGGTCAGTCATGTCACTCACATCAACTCGGCAGTAAGTATAATTGATGATAATGAAATACGACCATCGCTGGTTTCTGGTAATTCGAAATTAAATAACCAACGCATTCTTGTCAGTTGGGTTTGGCCTGCCCCCATTTATTGTACCACCTCAAAAGTTAGTTTCTCCACTTGTTTGACCGCTCCCCAAAAACTGGTCATGAAGAATATCGCAATCAACACACAACACGGTCAAAACGAACTATACAAAAACTATACAATTTTGAGCGGAGTGTACAACAGCGTGTTTTGTAACCTATTGAAAAAACTGGTGGAGCTGAAGGGGATCGAACCCTCGACCTCTTGACTGCCAGTCAAGCACTCTCCCAACTGAGCTACAGCCCCACGGCTATTTTTATAACAGCATACTCGGTATATGTCAACGAACAAATTCATGTTGCGCGCAGATCCCGCCCTCATACACATTGAACATTGCGCCGCATCAAGATCTGCCTCCGGTAGCTACCCCTCCCGGATGGCCATAGCAAATATGTCCAGATAATGACAGAATAAAATGCCTGTTAAAAATACATGCAATATTTACTGGTATAATTTGCATTCAAATGGTATACTGTGGATAACAGGAGGCGGTTATGGGTAAAAAGACAACGTATGTTCTCGACGAATCAACGCTGGATCAGGTAAAAGAGGTTGTGGGGAGAGGGCGCTATAAATCGATGAACGCCTTTGTTGAGGCCGCCATAAAGGATGAGCTTGAAAAGATCAAAAAGGAAGAGCTTCAGGAGGCTATCCTGGAGGCGGGACGGGACCCGCTTTTTCTCGCGGATATCGGAGAGGTCGGGGACGATTTCCGGTACGCCGACTTTGAGGAGACACGGTAATGGCATACAAATGGACGATCTTTATAGCCAACATGAACCCTGTCGCGGGTTCTGAACAGAGAGGCACGCGGCCGGTCATCGTCGTCAGCGACGAGAGCTTTAACAGCGTCATGCCGGTGGTGACGGTTTTGCCGATAACGTCCCTCAAAGAAGGAAGGAAGGTCTACCCCAACGAAGTATTGCTGAAAAGGGGGCAGGCAGGGGTGATGCAGGACTCGATAATACTTGCCCACCAGATAAGGACGATTGCAAAGGAAAGACTTTTAAACGAGGTCGGATCTCTCGATGATGCGGGTGTGCGGGAAAAGGTCGGGGATGCGCTGAAGATCCATCTAAACCTTTGATAATACCGGAGGTATTACGATGATAATCGAAATATTGCTCATCATAGTATGTGTTCTGGTCTTAATTAATATGTGGTTTTCGTACCGGGCCTCAAAAGGAAAGGACGATACGCTGGCCGACGATGTAAGGAAGGGACTGGAGGGGTTCGCGAAGGACTTAGCCAGGATCGAGTCGCTGACACGAGACGAGTTCGCCCGGAACAGGGAAGAGTTTAACAAGAATTCAAAGGATACGCGGGAAGAACTGAGCGGCTCGTTCAAGGCATTCGAAGATTCTCTCCTGAACAGGATGGCGGAGATCGCCAACCTCCAGAAGAACCAACTGGATACATTTTCAAACCAGCTCAATACCTTGACGAAGACAAACGAAGAGAAGTTCGACAACATGACAAAGGCGATTGAAGGGAAGCTGCTCGCATTCCAGGAACAGCTCACAACGAGCGCCAGGGAGCACAGGGACGAGCTCGGCAGGTCATTGAAGTCTTTCGAAGATACCTTTACCGCCAACGTGCGGAGCTTCAATGAGCTCCAGAAACAGAAGTTCGACGAACTGACCGTCAGGCAGACAGAGATGATACAGGCCACGGAACAGAAGCTGGAAAAGATGCGCGACACCGTGGAGGCGAAGCTCAAGACCATCCAGGATGACAGCAGTCTGAAACTGGAAAAGATCCGCGAGACCGTCGACGAGAAGCTGCACACCACGCTCGAAAAGAGGCTGGGAGAATCCTTCAAGATCGTCAGCGAACGGCTGGAGCTTGTCCATAAGGGGCTGGGAGAGATGCAGAACCTGGCTACGGGGGTCGGTGACCTGAAGAAGGTCTTGTCAAATGTAAAAACAAGGGGGGTGCTGGGAGAGTTCCAGCTCGAGAATATCCTGGAGCAGATCCTCACGGCGGACCAGTATTCCAAAAATCAAAAGACGAAAGAGGGGAGCAATGCCATGGTCGAGTTTGCGGTCAAGCTCCCCGGCAGGGAAGACGGAAGCAAAACGGTGTGGCTCCCCATCGACGCGAAGTTCCCCACGGAAGATTACCAGGCATTAACGGATGCATATGACCGCGGCGATACCGCTGCGATAGAAGAGGCAAAAAAATTCCTGGCGAACAGGATCAGGCTTTCGGCGAAAGACATCCGCGACAAATACCTCGACCCCCCGAATACGACCGATTTTGCCATCATGTTCCTGCCCTTTGAGGGGCTTTACGCCGAGGTGCTGAGGAATATGGAGCTCTTTGAGGTCCTCCAGAGAGAATACAAGGTGGTGATAACGGGCCCGACCACGCTTTCCGCGTTTTTGAATAGCCTTCAGATGGGGTTCAGGACGCTGGCGATTGAAAAAAGGTCCAGTGAGGTCTGGGAACTGCTCGGCGCGGTCAAGACCGAGTTCGGAAATTTCGGCGCCATACTCGAAAAGACGCAGAAGAAATTAAAGGAAGCGAGCAACGTCATCGAGCAGGCAGGGGTCAGGTCGCGCGCCATCGAAAGGAAGCTCCGGGATGTCCAGGCGTTGCCGAAGGACGAATCGGTGAAGTTTTTAGAAGAGAGTGTCAATGAGAGCGTCGAAGAGGATGCGGTCAACCCTCCGGACCGGGACTGATGTAAACGGGATCGCCTTTCCTTAAGCCCTTTTCCTGCGCAAAGCTCCCTTTATAGTATCCGAATTCCAGGTATCCGGAGCTGCCGATCAGGCACGTATAGTCGCCTTCATAATAGCTTTTATGGATGGTTGTAAAGGACAGGTCATTGATGCTGATCGTAAACGACCTGCCCTGGATGAACCGTTCGAAGGTATCGGTATGGATATTCGTGATCGCGTTCCCGAAACGGTCGAAGCGGACGACCTCGCCGGCAAGGCGGTCACCTTCGATGAGGGGAAATATGTCCGCGAACCGGACCGCATCGTGTATCACGCCCCCGAAGGCGGACGGGTGGAATCCCGTTGAGAGGTGGGCGGCAGCAGGCGCGAAGATGTCCCGGCCGTGAAAGGTGGAGCTTATCTCCCTGCGCATGAACTCAGGGCCTTCTATCATGTATGCCTCGTATCCGCTTTTATAAAGGAGGGTAAAGATGCCGTTGTCGGGGCCGACGAAGAGGTGATTGCCCTTCACGACGATAATGGGCCGCCTTGCGCTCCCGACAGTGGGGTCAACGACGCAGAGGTGGATCGTGTCGTCCGGGAAATACCGGTAATACTCTTCAACGATGAACGCACCCCCCCTGATGTCCTGGGGGTCCACCTCGTGTGTGATGTCCACGATCGTCACGTTGGGATTGATGGAGAGGATAACCCCCTTCATAATGGCGGTATAGGGGTCTTTCAGGCCGAAATCCGTGAGAAGGGTGATTATTTTCATCATCGCTGTTTAAAAAAGCATTTTTATGTACCGCTTGAACGGTTTTTCAATGATGCCCTTCTCGGTGATGAAGTTCGTGATGAGCTGCGCGGGGGTGATATCGAATGAATAGTACCGCGCCTTCACATCCTTGACGGTGAGCAGCTGTTTTTTCAGATATTTTACCTCGCTCCCGTCCCGCTCTTCTATGGGGATGTATGTGCCGTTTTGGATATTGGGGTCAAAGGTGGAGACCGGCGCGGCGATAAGGAAAGGGATCCTGAACTGATGTGCCGCCAGGGCTATCATGAAAGTGCCGACCTTGTTCGCCGTGTCGCCGTTCAAGGCTATCCTGTCGGCGCCGGTGATGACCTTGCTGATGCCCTTATTGGAGGCGAGAAACCCCACGTTGTTATCGGGGATAAGCTCAACGGGGACCCCCTCCTGGAATAATTCCCATACCGTGAGGCGGGCGCCCTGGAAATAGGGCCTCGTCTCTGTGGCGATGACCTTGATCTTTTTTCCTGACTCGTGTGCTGCCCGTATGACGCCGAGGGCGGTGCCATATCCGCCCGTTGCGAGGGCGCCTGCGTTGCAGTGTGTGAGGATGGTGTCTCCGTCGTCGATCAGCTCGGCGCCGTAGAGCGAAAGCATCCTGTTGTTTTCGATGTCCTCAACGTGGATCGAGATCGCCTCCTGGAGCATGCTGTCAGGCATGTCGGGGTCGTCGCGATACCTGCCGTATGCGTCCTTCATCCTCTTCAGCGCCCAGGCAAGGTTGACCGCAGTGGGCCTCGTGGCGGCGAGCCTCTCGCATACCCTGTCCATATCCCTGCCGGTGAAGCGCCTTTTTGCAGCGACAACCTCGCGGATGCCGAGGGCCACGCCGTACGCGGCAACGATCCCGATGAGCGGGGCGCCCCTCACCGTCATGTTCCGGATGGCGGCGGCGACCTCTTTTAAGGTCTTGCACCGGACATAGGTCTTTTTGAACGGCAGCTCCCTCTGGTCGAGGAGATACAGCGAGCCGTCTTTCCAATAGATGTGGTCGGTCATGATAAACCCCTTAAAGAAAGCTGTCAGCCATTAGCAGTCAGCCGTCAGCGATCAGCAGTCAGCCTTTGAGCCTCTTCAGCATCAGCTCGTTGAGGAGCTTCGGGTTCGCCTTGCCTTTCGTTTCCTTCATGACCTGGCCGACGAAGAACCCGAGGAGCTTCTCTTTGCCCGCCTTGAACTCCGCCACCTCTTTCGGGGAGCGGGCAATGACCTGGTCGATGATCCGGACGATCGCGTCCTCATCGGATATCTGGACCATGCCCTTTTCCGCGACAAGTTTTTTCGGGGAGGCGCCGCTTCTGTATAATTCCGGGAAGATGTCCTTTGCGATCTTGGCGCTTATCGTATTGTCCCTGATGAGCGACAAAAGCTCCGCGAGATTGGCCGGCGACAGCGGCGAATCCTTTGCCGATGCGTTCCCGTCCTTTAATTCACGGAGGAGTTCCGTCATGATCCAGTTGCTCACCGTCTTCGGCTCATTGAAGAGCTTGATGGCCTCTTCAAAATAGCCGGCGAGGTCCTTGTCGGAGACGAGGATCTCAACGTCATACCTGGGCAGGCCGTATTCCTTCATGAACCGCTCGGTCTTTTCCACGGGCAGTTCGGGCAGTGATCGCCTGACCTCTTCTATCCACGCCTCATCGACTGTAAGGGGGAGGAGGTCCGGCTCTGGGAAGTACCGGTAATCGTGCGCCTCTTCCTTGCCGCGCATCGAATAGGTGATGCCTTCATCGACGTTGTAAAGCCTTGTCTCCTGGACGACCGTGCCGCCCTTCCGGATGAGGTCGATCTGCCGCTGTATCTCGTAATCGAGGGACCGCTCGATGAATTTGAATGAATTGAGGTTCTTTAGCTCTGCCCTGGTACCGAACTCCTCTGTGCCTTTTTTTCGCACCGACACATTTGCATCGCACCGAAAGCTGCCTTCTTCCATGTTTCCGTCGCATATCTCAAGGTAGACGAGGATGTCCCTGAGCGTCTTGAGGTACTGTATCGCCTCTTCCGGCGTCCTCATGTCAGGCTCGCTGACGATCTCCAGAAGCGGGACGCTGGAGCGGTTGTAATCGACGAGGCTGTAAGAGCTTGTTTCAATGGTCGCTTCGTGGACAAGCTTGCCTGCGTCCTCTTCCATGTGGACCCTCTTTATCCGCATCCTCTTCTTGTCGCCGTTGATGAAAACGTCGAGATAGCCGTTCTCGCAGATGGGTTCCTCGTACTGGGATATCTGGTAACCTTTCGGGAGGTCCGGGTAATAGTAGTTCTTCCGGGCGAAGATGCTCTTCCGGTTGATGCCGCAGCGGAGCGCGATCCCGACCCTGATCGCGAAGTCCACGACCTTTTTGTTGAGCACGGGCAGCGCGCCAGGGAGCCCCATGCATGTCGGGCAGGTGTGGCTGTTCGGCTCGGCGCCGAATTTCGTAGAGCAGCCGCAAAAGAGCTTGCTGTCCGTTAAGAGATGGGCATGGACCTCAAGGCCCATCACGCCTTCATAATCGCCGTAATCCATATATACTCCTAACCAATATCGTGAAACGTAAAAAGTGAAACGTAAAAAGTTTTTAAAAATTTTACATTTCAAAGCCAGTATCAAGCATCCGGCATCGAGCGTCGATTCATCAAGAATATACAACAAGAACCGCGCCTTTTCAAAAGAATTGTCGAGAGGCGGCCAAATAGGTTATAGGTAATATGGAGAACAAAACCGCATATAGTGAACTGAATGCCCTTATGAAACGAAACAAGAAGAAAGGGATTATCGGCAGGCTTATAAAAGCTGTTTTTGTCCTTGGGTTTCTCGCGGCGATAGGCTTCGTGGGTCTTTACTTTTTCTACCCGGACGTAGCGAAGCTGAAAAAGCAGAACCCCGGCAAGACATCTTTCATGGAATACCGTGAGCAGGAATGGAAACAGAAAGGGAAGAAAATAAAAATACAGAGAAAATGGGTCTCGCTCAAGGAGATCTCCCCCTACCTTTTCAAGGCCGTGATCATCGCAGAGGACGACAAGTTCTGGTCCCATCACGGTTTTGACCTTGACGCGATCCAGAATGCCCTGGAAAAGAACGTTGAAAAGGGGAAGTTCAAATTCGGAGGGAGCACGATAAGCCAGCAGCTCACAAAAAATCTCTACCTTACGCCCGACAAGAACCCGATACGGAAACTGAAAGAGGCGATCATCACGTGGAGGATCGAGCGGACACTATCGAAACGGAGGATACTTGAACTCTACCTCAACGTAGTTGAATGGGGCGAAGGCATCTTCGGCGCCGAGGTGGCGTCGCTCCGTTATTTCGGCAAGCCCGCCGCGCTCCTGACAGCACAGGAGGCGGCCAAACTGGCAGTTATCCTGCCGAACCCGAGGAAGTACAAGCTGGACGGCTCTTCCCGGTACGTGGAGAAGCGGGCACAGATCATATACGATATCATGGTGAGGCGGGGGATCGTGGTGCCGGAATATGATGAAGTGGTGGAACAGAAGGAAAACGGGGAAAGCCCGCCGATCATTGAGAACAACCCCGCACATTAGTACGTAGCAAGGCCAAATCCTAAATCCGAATATCTAAATCCTAAACAAATTCGAATATTCAAAATTCAAAATATAAGCGATATGAACTTGTTTAGAACATTTGATATTTGAATTTAGATATTGTTTAGAGTTTGGCGCTTAGGATTTCGTGCTTGTTTTAATGATTGCGCGCGCGTGGACTTGTCCCGATACGTCGATCAGGTTCGTATGACCATTTCCAGATGGGTTCCCTTGCCGACCTCTGATGTGATGTGAAACTCATCTGAGAAGCGCTTTATATTAGATAGCCCCATACCGGCACCAAAGCCCATGTGCACGATCTTGGGTGTAGCAGTAGAATAGCCTTCCTCCATGGCCAGCTCGATGTCCGCTATGCCCTGGCCTTCGTCTGTCGCTTCGATGTTGATCTGTTTGGGCGTCACGCGCAGGACGATCTTTCCGCGCTCCGCATAAGAGCAGATATTTATTTCAGCCTCGTATGTGACGATGGCTGCCCGCCTCACGACCTCTTTGGAAAATTTCATCTTTTGCAGCAGGGTTTTGACCTGCCTGGAGACGTGCCCGGCGTTTTCAAAGGTCTTGCCTTCTACGAGAAATGAGTTCTCATAGGGCACGGTTTCATGAAAAGTCACGTTTCTCGGCGACCCTTTCTAAACAACCAACAATTCCGTGTGCGTATAACCTGCCGGCAGTTTCAAAGAGGATATATCGTGTTCCCAGAAGGGGGATCTTTAATTCTTCCGCAAGGAGGATCGTTTCAATCAAAGGGCGCTTACCACGAACTATGATAATGGCTGCAATATCAAGCACATCAGATGTGCGGACAACCTGAGGGTTCGTGAGGCCGGTCAACAACAGGCTTCCCGCCTTGGCAAAGGCCAGGACGTCGCTCATCAGGTCGGCGCCAAAGGCGGTCTTCACCTCCATGTCCAACTGGTCATGACCAACAAAGACTTCTGCTTCAAGTATTTCTTTAACCTCTCGTAGTTTCACTATCTTCTCCTTAATTCATTTAATAAATATAATATGTTAAAAACGAGAACATAATCAACCATAAATTGATTAGCTCATGGCAGGACACCCGTGAGGCGTAAGTCGTAAGGGGCTTGATCGTCTGATCGTCGAAGGCGTCGCGCCGAAGGGCCTTCTTTGCGATCTCGATGTACAATATACGAACTGCGATATACGATTTTTATGGGCTATCGGTTGGTCGACGCTATGCTCCCTGCGCTATAAGCCATCGGCTGTGCGCTGTTTTTAGAGAGGTACGTCTTCTTCGTCTTTTTCCGAAGGAAAATCTATATCAGCGTCTGCACGGGGGCCAGCGGAGGGCCGGCGGTCATCTCTCTCGCCAATGATGGTCTTCATGGTATTGGCAACGATCTCGACGATCTTTCGCTTGTTTCCGTCCCTGCCTTCGAATTCGCGGGATTGGATCTTCCCTTCAATGTAAACAAGGTTCCCTTTCTTGAGCTGCTCCGCCCTTTCTGCGAGGTTTCTCCATGCAACGACCCTGTGCCACTCGGTTTTTTCCTGCCAGCCGCCGCTGCTTTTATCCCTCCATGCCTCTGTGGTGGCTATATTAAAGGTGGCGACAGGAGCGCCGTCTGTAGTATAACGCATTTCAGGGTCTGCGCCGAGCCTGCCGATGAGAATGACCTTATTGAGACTTGCCATATTGATCCCCCTTATCCTCTCGGAAAAATTTCCTTGGTTTATGAGACAATGATAACTTTACAATATAGTATGTCTTGTCAAATGTCAACGCCCATAAATGCCCATGCGGCATCAACGACACCCTGCTGTCAGGCCCAACCTACATAGCCAATCATATCGATTATAGCGCATTGATCCCTGCCGTGGAACAAGAATGTTCCCGATAAACCACTATAGGTGACGAACCTGACTAAAGAGACTAAATAAATAGGCCAGACAGGCTTATTATCGTGCAAGCGACCGCATGAGGCGTTTGTAAAGCGCCGCTTTGCTCGTGATGCCCGAGATGAAGTCCCAGGGGAAAAGCTCATCCTTCATTCTCTCCCGCAGGGCGTAAAAATTGAGGTTGACGGGGCTCTCTTTTATCACCTTGCTGATGGCCGCGCCGGAGGAGAGCGCGAGGACAATATCGGCGATCCGCCTGTCGCCGCGCGCAAAGACGCCCTGTATGAAGCTGTGTTTGATCGATTCGTGGGTGAAAAAGGTATTATCGATGGTTCCGAAGGCCTTCCGGAGGAGACCGATCTTTTCCTTCAGCGAGGCCGTATCGTCCATGGGGAGCCACTGGAAGGGCGTAAAGGGTTTGGGCACAAAAGGGCTTGCGTGGATGGTGATGCTCCCGACGACCCCCTTCTTTGCACCTTTTTTGACCATGACGTGCTTTATCCTTCTTGCGAGGTCGGGTATGCTGTCGATGTCCTCCTTTGTCTCGCCGGGCAGGCCGACCATGAAGTAGAGCTTCAGGTTGAAAGGCTTAATATCGATGATCTCCCCGATCCTATCGATGATCCCCCTGTCCGTCATCGGTTTCCCGATGAAGCGCCGCAGCGCCTCCGTCCCCGCCTCGATCCCGAAGGTAAGCGTCTTCACCTCGTCCTTGATAAGCTCCACGCATGGCAGGGGAACCTCGTCGATCCGAAGCGACGGGAGATGGATGCGCTTGCCGGCCTCCTTCAATGCCCGCAGCTCGTCCATGAGACGGGGGTGGAAGGAAACGCCGCCGCCGAGGATGCCGATGTCCGTACAGTCCGTCGTTATAGCGCCCACCTTTTCGTGGATGAAATGATACACGTTCCCGATAAGACAGAAGGGACAACGCGACGGGCACCCCCTTGTCCCTTCTGCGAGGAACATGGAGGAGAACTCGGTCGTGCCGGCGATGATCGCCGACGTGCCGAGATCCTTGCCTTTGTAATGTCTTACGGAGACCCGGAGGTCCCGCGGGATGAACTGGTCCAACGTGCCGTCTCCCTTGTACCTGACCTCCAGCGCCTGCGGGTTGTACGCCCAGTCGAACTCGCCCGAGCCCTCCACGATCCTTTTTCTTTTCTTTGCCCGCAGCTCCTCGTAGCGCTCCATAAATAGCGGCACAGTGCCCTCGATGTCGCCCATAATGAAAAGATCGAAGATGGTGTGCAGGGGTTCAGGGTTGGACATGACGCATACGCCTCCGCCGACAACGAGCGGGTCCTTCTCTTTCCGTCCGCGGGCATGGATGTTGATCCCGGCGCGGCGCAGCATTTCCGGTATATTGATATAGTCGAGCTCGAAGGAGATGGAAAAGAATATGACCTCGAACGAGGAAAGCGGTTTGCCGCTTTCGAGCGACAGGGGCCTCTCATGCCCGTCCATGAAGCACCGCTCGCAGACGACACCCGGCATGTCATTCAATGTTCGGTAGAGGATGTGGATGGCGAGGTTGGACATTCCCACATAGTAGGAATTAGGAAAGACGATGCAGACCGGAACCTTGCCGCCCCAGTCCTTTACTATCGTACCCGTTTCAAAAGAAAGAGGCCCGGTACCCCGCGCCTCCTTTTGGTATCTCCTCCTACCCACCGCTTACGAAGAACAAGAAGATAAGAAGATAAGAGGGTAAGAAGAGCAGAAGATAAAACGATGCGATTTTGTTTTTTTCTTCTCCTCTGCTCTTCTCACCTTCTCACCTTCTTCTCCTCTGCCTTTAATCCGCCTGCTTCCTGAGGAACGTAGGGATGTCATACCTGTCATCGTCTATCTCGGCGCTGTCACTTTTTTGCTTGATATCCTTATAGTCGACCTTGTAGTCGATGGCCACCTTCTTCCTTATGAACGGCGGGATGTTCTCGTCGCCGAAGAGCCTGGTCTCCGTGATCGCTTCGGCGCCGCCCTGCTCTGCCTGGACCTGTTCTTCAAAGCCGGTGGCGATAACGGTTATCCTGATGGCATCGGCCATCTTTTCATCATACACGAGCCCCCATATGATCTTTGCATTTTCATGTGCCTGTTCCTGGATGAGCGTTGAGGCGTCGTTGACCTCGCTTAGGGTCATGTCCGTGTTTCCCGTTACGTTTATGAGCACACCCCGTGCCCCGTGTATCGATATATCTTCAAGGAGGGGGCTTGATATTGCTTTCTGGGCAGCATCCCTTGCCCGGGTGTCGCCGGTTGCCTCCCCGATGCCCATGATCGCCATTCCGCGCTCGCTCATGATCGTCTTCACGTCTGCGAAGTCGACGACGACGTGGCCGGAACCTACGATAAGGTCTGATATGCTTCGCACCGCGTTGAGAAGCACTTCGTCGGCCCTGAGGAAGGCTTCCATGATGGTCATATGCTTGCCTCCGATAGAAAGGAGCCGCTGGTTGGGGATCGTGATCAGGGAGTCAACGCGCGTTTTCAACTGGGTGACGCCGCTTTCGGCCTGCGTCATCCTGTCCCTTCCCTCAAAGGCAAAAGGTTTGGTGGCGATGGCTACGGTGAGCGCCCCGATCTCTCTCGATATCTCGGCGATGACCGGAGAGGCCCCTGTGCCGGTGCCGCCGCCGAGCCCGCAGGTGATGAAGACCATATGCGCGCCCTTCAGGTGGTCCTTGATCTTGTCGACGTCCTCAAGGGCTGCCTTTTTTCCCACCTCCGGGTTTGCTCCGGCCCCGAGGCCCTGCGTCAGCTTGGTGCCGACCTGGATCTTGATAGGGGCCTTGCACATGTTGAGCGACTTGACGTCCGTGTTGACCGCCAGAAATTCGACGCCCTGGATGCCCGCGTCGACCATGTTGTTCAGGGCATTGCAACCTCCTCCCCCGACCCCCACGACGATCAATTTTGCTGCAAAACCATTGCCCTCGTCCATATAAAACATTGCACTCACCATGCACCTCCTAAAAAATTTCTTTAAACCATTCTCGCATTCTGCCGAGTAATTTTTGACCGCTAAACAGTTTTTTGATCGACCTCCCCTGGCCATATCCCCGCTTGCTTGTCTTTCCGTTTTTAAAGCCGTACAACAGGAGCCCTACCCCTGTAGAATATATAGGGTTGTTCACAACATCGGTAAGGCCGCCGACGCCTATCGGATAACCCCGCCTTGAAGGGAGGTTAAAGATGTTCTCGACCAGTTCGGGGATGCCCTCGAGGTTTGCGCAGCCGCCGGTAAGGACTACCCCGGATGCGAGGAGCCGTTCGAGCCCGGACTTTTTGATTTCTTCGTAGATCAATAAAGATATCTCTTCCACTCTCGGCTCAATAATATCCGCGAGGGTCTTTCTCTGGAGCGTCCTCGGCTTCCTTCCGCCGACGCTTGGTACCTCTATCGTTTCGTTGGCGCCGATCATGCCTGCAAAGGCGCAGCCGTATTTTTTCTTGATCTTTTCCGCCTCTTCGAGGGGCGTCCTGAGGCCGATCGCGATATCGTTCGTGATGTTGTTCCCTCCGAAAGGAAGGACCGCCGTGTAAGCGATGCTCCCGTTGGAGTATATGGCGATGTCGCTGGTGCCGCCTCCTGTATCGACAAGGGCGACCCCGATCTCTTTCTCCTCGGGGGTAAGCGTCGCCTCCGAAGACGCGAGCTGCCCCAGAACGATGTCGTCAACCTCAAGCCCGGCGAGCTTGCAGCATTTGATGACGTTCTGGGCCGAGGATATGCTGCCCGTCACGATATGGACCTTTACCTCAAGCCTTACGCCTGTAATGCCTATAGGGTCCTTTATCCCGTCCTGGTCATCGACGATGAATTCCTGGGGGATAACGTGGATGAGCTCCCTGTCGGCAGGGATCGCCACGGCCTTTGCCGCGTCGATGGCCCGTATGATATCATCCTGCTTTACCTCTTTATCCTTCACCGCCACGACGCCGTTGCTGTTGAAGCTCTTGATATGGGCCCCGCCGATCCCGGCGAGGCAACTGCTTATCGTAATGCCCGCCATGAGCTCTGCCTCTTCGACGGCCTTCTTTATCGAGTTTACGGTGCTGTCCATGTTGACCACTACGCCTTTCCGAAGGCCGGTAGATGGGTGGGAGCCGATGCCGATGATGCTGACCTTGCCGTCCACAACCTTCCCCACGACTACGCAGATCTTCGTGGTCCCGATATCAAGCCCGACGAGCAGGTCTTCCTCTCTCAACATGTTAACCCTTCCTTTCCTGGATTATGGCGCCTTTTTCAAACCGTGCGTCGATGCATTTTATCAGGAGCCCTCTCTTCCTGGCGTCGCCCAGAACAGCAACAGCCCGTTTGAGCCTTTTTTTCTGATCTTCCTTGCCGAGTATGATCTCTACACCATCGTCGAGCCCGAAGAGCGTTATATTCCCTTCGTTGTATGAGACCTCTGACAGGTTCTCTTTTTTCATGATCCCCTCTGCCGACCACGCATTTACCTCTCTGAAGATGCTCGCCACGTCCTCTTTTTCTTTCGCGTTGATGATAAAGAGCTCCTTGATGGCGCCCTTGCCCAATTTCCTGTAAGGCTCACCGGATTCATCGAGGACAAAAACGTCGCCGTCGTTCTTCACCCATAACGCCGACGGCACCTTTTCCTTCACGTCGATGACGACAGAGAAGGGATATGCCCTTTTTACGCGGACCTCCCGCACGAAGGGATGGCCGGTGATGGCATCTTTTATTTTCCCGATATCTACCTTCAGGAGGCTTTCCTTCAGGTACGGCGCTACCTTGCCCACAATGTCCCGCTCCGAAAGCTGGCTCACGCCGCTGATCCTGACATTTTTCAAAAAGAAGAGCGGCTCGTCTTTTGAGAAGAGATAAACGATAGTGAGTATGGACAAGACGCACAGAGGTGCGAGAAACAATATATATAAGGCCCTTTTCATATCTTTGGTTTTGCCCCCTTCAGGATCTCTTCGACAAGCCCGTCGAAGGTTCCGCCGAGATGCCCCCATGCCTTGGGCACAAGTGACGTTTCCGTCATGCCGGGCGACGTATTGATGTCTATGACCAGCGGGCCCTCCTCTTTGACGAGCATGTCGATCCTCGCGCACCCGGAGAGTTCAAAGGTTTTATAAACCTCCAGCGCTATGCCCCGGGCCCTGTTCGCTGTTGCCCTTTTTATCTTTGCGGGGACGATATATTCGGTCATCCCTTTCGTGTACTTTGCATGAAAATCATAGAAGCCTGACGACGGCCTCACCTCGATTATGGGAAGGGCCTTTCCGTTCACTATGCCCACGGTTATTTCGCTTCCCTCGATGTATTCTTCAACGATGATCTTCCTGTCATATTTCCGCGCAGCCACTATTGCCCGGGCCGCCTCGCTTTTTTTCCTGACGATGGATATGCCGATCGTGGAGCCTTCGTTGGCCGGCTTCACGACATAGGGGAGCGGAAATGCCGGAGTATGAGAGGAGGTGGAGATCAGATAGGCCGGAGTAGGAATTCCCTTACTATCAAAGAGAAGCTTCATGATGGCTTTGTCCAGGGCCATGGATGAACCAAGAACGCCTGAACCGGTATAGGGAATACCCATGATCTCGAGGAGCCCTTGCACCGTCCCATCCTCACCCCACCTTCCGTGGAGGGCGATAAAGGCAATGTCCACCTTCTCCTTTTTCAATTTTCCGACGAGGTCCTCTGCCGCATCGATGCCGGTTGCGTTGTAGCCGAGCCTGATCAGGCCGTTCAGGACAGCGGTGCCGCTTTTGATGGAGATCTCCCTCTCGGACGACCTCCCGCCATAGAGCACCGCTATCCTCTTTCTTTTCAGTTCCTTCTTATCCATTAAAACCCCAGAGCTCCACCTCTTCTTCGAGGGACACGCCTGTCTTTTCGAAGACCCCCCTCTTTATCGTATTGATCAGCGCCCTGACGTCGTGCGCTGTTGCCGATCCGAGATTGACGATGAAGTTCGCATGCTTTTCCGAGACGCCGGCGCCGCCGATCTTTAGCCCCTTCAACCCGGCCTTCTCGATGAACTTCCATGCCGGTTCCCCCTTCACGCCCTTAAAGACAGAGCCAGCGGAAGGGAATTCCATGGGGTGCCTCTTTTTTCTCTCGCTGTAGACGTGTGCCATGTCTTTCGCTATCTCGTTCTTGTCCCTGCTCTTCAGGTTGAACCGGGCGTTCATAACGCACTCTGAAGCCTTGATGGGGGAGGTCCTGTAGCCGAAAGACGCATCCCGTCTTGTCATCGTCACGATATGGCCATGCGCATTGAGGACGCGCATCGTCAGCAGGGGATCCGATACCGAGGCGCCGAAGCTGCCGGCGTTCATCTTGAGGGCGCCGCCCACCGTTCCGGGGATCCAGTAAAGATTTTCAAGCCCCGACAGGCCGCGCCGCGCATTGTCCCCGATGAACTGCTTTAACGAAATACCGCCCGATACGTCGGCGATGGCGCCATCCTTTGTTTTTTTGTACCCTTTCCGCTTCATCCTCGTGATCCGTATGAGCGCTTCATCAAGGCCTTTGTCGTTGACTATCACGTTTGTCCCGTTTCCCAGGAACCTGTAAGGGATATTCTTGTGGATAAGGTATCCCAGGATGTTCCTTAAGTCGGCCTCATCAACGGGGTAGAGGAGGTACCTTACGGGCCCACCCACTCTCATGGACGTATACCGCTTCATCGGGACATTTTCCAAAACCGCTCCTCTTATTCCTTTCCACTCCATGCCGATTTCAGGCTCTCATCGATTTTATATATGTCGCCCGCACCCAGAGTAATGACAACGTCTCCTTTTTTAGCAAGCTCGATCACCTTTTCCGCCGCCTTTTCCTTTGTTGACGCGAAGATCACGTTCTTATGCCCGCTCGCGCGGATCTTTTCGGAGAGCTTCGCTCCGGTGACGCCTTTTATCTTTTCTTCAGATGCGGCGTATATCTCGGTGATAATGAGGAGGTCGGCCTCGTTAAAGGAGGTGACGAACTCCTCCATCAGCGCCTTTGTCCGCGTATACCGGTGGGGCTGAAAGACCACTACGATCCTGCCCTTCCACATCTTCCGTATTGCCGAAAGGGTTGCCCGTACCTCTGTCGGGTGATGCCCGTAGTCGTCAATAAGCGTAATGTCGCCGTCCCACTTTCTCTCCAGCCTCCTGTGGATCCCCGAAAAACCTTTCAGGGCCTCCTTGATGGTCGCAAAGGGTATGTCCAGCTCGATCCCTACGCCGCAGGCGGCAAGGGCATTGACCACATTGTGAACGCCGGTCATCGATAATGTTATCTCGCCCAGTTCGTAACCCTTGTAGATCACCTTGAAGCGCGTAGCAAAACCTTCATAGATTATGTTCTCCGCCCGCAGGTCTGCCTGTTTGGAAAGACCGTATGTCATATACCTTCTCTTCAGCATCGGGATCAGGCCCTGAAGGTTTGCATTGTCGATGCAGATGATGTCAAGCCCGTAGAAGGGAACCTTGTTGAGAAACGTGAGAAATGCGGCCTTGATATCGTTTATATCCTTGTAGAAGTCAAGGTGCTCGAGGTCAATATTCGTTGCCACGGCGATCGTCGGAAAGAGGAGGAGAAACGTTCCGTCGCTTTCGTCGGCCTCCGCGACAAGGAATTTGCTGTCCCCCAGCTTTGCGTTGCTCCCGAGGCTGTTCAGCTTTCCGCCGATGACGCAGGTGGGGTCCATGCCGGCATGGCCGAGTATCGAGGAGACGAGGGATGTTGTAGTGGTTTTCCCGTGCGCGCCCGCTACGGCAACGCTGTATTTCATCCTCATCAGCTCTGCCAGCATCTCTGCCCTCTGTATGACGGGAATAAAGAGGCTTCTTGCCTTTTTTACCTCCGGGTTGTCCGGCCTGACGGCGGAAGAGATCACAACGACGTCGGAATCAACGATGTTTTCTTCGCGGTGGCCATAAAATATCTGTGCCCCGAGGCCTTCAAGCCTTTCAGTGGTGTCTGTTTTCCTTAAATCCGAGCCCGTTACCTGGAAACCGAGATTGAGGAGGACCTCTGCTATGCCGCTCATCCCGATGCCGCCTATGCCGACGAAGTGCACCTTTTCTATCTTATGAAATACCATCAGCGATCCCTCCGATGATCCGTTCCGCTGCGTCTTCCACGTATATCCTGCCGATATTCTTTCCCATCTCTTTGAGCAGCTGCGGCTCCTTCATGAGGTGCTTCAGGACGTCAAAGAGCCGCTCGCCGCTCGCCTCGTCATTTGCGATCACATACCCTCCGCCGGCCTGCTCCACCTGGGAGGCATTCTTCCATTGATGCCCGCCTGCGGAATAGGGGTAGGGTATGAGTATGGCCGCCCTTCTGAAGTATGCGAGCTCGAAGATCGTTGTAGCGCCTGCCCTCGAAATGACCACATCGGAGAGGCCGTAATATTTCGCCATGTCGTCGGTAAAGGGAAAGACCTCGTGTTGTACCGAGGTATTCTTGTAGCTGTCGCTGATGCGGTCGTAGTCCTCTGCGCCTGTCTGGTGGTACATGATCGTGTTTTTGTAGCTCTCAAGGAAAGGCAGCAGGGTGAGGATCGAATCGTTGATGCTTTTCGCTCCCCTGCTTCCGCCGAAGACGAAGATCGAAAATCTGCCCTCAGGCTTGTTCGCATCGCCGGCCTTCAGGTTCTTGCGCAGGGGGTTTCCCGTGTGGCGGACCTTTTTTGCGGCAAGATAACGCTCCGTCTCTTCAAAGCTGATGAACGTGGACCTCGTGATCTTTGAGAGAAGCCTGTTGGCCAGGCCGGGCTGTACGTTCTGTTCATGGATGAAGCAGGGTACACCGAGGAGGATGCCGGCAATCACAACAGGAACAGACGTGAAGCCGCCCATGCCGAGTATCGCATCCGGTTTTTCTGTGCGAAGTATGCCCATTGCCATAGAGACGCCCTTCATGAGGCGCAGCATGGTCCTGATCTTATGGATCGGCGATGTGCCGAGAAATTGATGTGCCTCAATATAGAACAGCCGGAACCCTGCCTGCGGGATGATCTTTCCCTCGAGGCCATAGGTTGTCCCGATGAACACGACATCGTTTGCGCTGTTTTGCGCGAGCAGCGCTTCTGCGACAGCAATCCCCGGAAATATATGGCCGCCGGTACCGCCTGCAGAGATGGCGAGCTTCATATGCGTTCTCCTTCGGGTTTCAGCATCACCCCGACAAGGGGACTTACGATGGCGAGCAGTATGACGGGTTGGTACAAAAGCCCCGTTGAGGACCTTAGTCCAAGGACCATAAGGATATCGGCCGCAATATAGAGAAAGCCGAAAAATGGCAGTATCGTCGCAAAGGTGCGTTTTTTCGTAAAGCCTGCGAAGCCGATGACCAGAAAGGCAAAAGACGCTCCAAGGAGGATATACCGGTTGACGTCATTGAGGCCCAGCAGGCCCGTGCCCGTGAAATGTATGCCCTGCCTGTAGGCGACTATCATGGCAATGAGGGCGTATCCGGCAATGAAGGGTGTAAGGCGGTTCCTGTCGAGGATGAAGAGCAAGAGGATCGTTGCAATGGCAAGGGGGACGATAAAAAGCAGCTTGCCCGCAATAAAAAGATTGAACGAAGAGGAGATGAAGAGGATCGATACCGCGGCGACCTCTTTGAAGAAGTCGTTCTTTTTCTCTTCCATTCCGGCCATGTAAAAGGTGAGGCCATAAAAGGCGAGGAATGTAATGATGATCTCCATCGGGTATCCTGTAAGCGCCCGCGGATAAAAGAAGAAACAGGCTGTAGCGGCAAATGAAAGGAGTATCACGGGATATTTCATCGCCATTATATATTTTGCGGGGATGAGGTCTATGGCGAAGATCGCAGCGAGGGCAGCAAGCATGAGCAGCACCTTGACAACGTTGAGCTCGCGGAAGAAACTGTATAATAGGGTCGCTGCCAGGATATAGATACAGATCTTCTTCATAGAGACTCCACCATTTCCCTGTACGCGTTCCCCCGGTGTTTGTAATCCGTAAACATATCGAAGCTGCTGCACATGGGGGAGAGGAGAACGATATCGCCGCTTTCCGCAGCCTCGTAAGCGGCGCGCACAGCGCCGGCCATATCCTCTTCTTTATAGATCACGACATGGCCCCCCAGCTCGGCGGTGATCTTTTCTTTTGCTTCACCGATAACGATAAGGACCTTGATCTTATGGGCAACCTCCGCAATGGCCCGGTAGCTGCCGCCTTTATCTTTGCCACCTGCAATGAGGATCACATTGCCCTCTATGTTTTCCAGGGCCCTTTTTGTGGCATCTACGTTGGTTGCTTTGGAATCATTATAGTACCTGACCCCTTTCAGTTCCCTGACCAGCTCGACCCTGTGCGGGAGGCCCTTGAACTCCTGGAGCGAAGCGCCTATCGTTGCCTGGTCTATGCCATATATATGGGCGGTGAGGAGCGCCGCGAGGATATTCTCCGTGTTGTGTATGCCCACGAGCGGGGAGATGCCTCGTGCGTATACGAACTCATTTCCATTCAACCGCACGTAGAGTTTGCCGCCCTCCGCAAAGGCGCCTTCTTCAGGCCGGCTTGCCGTTGAGAAAGAAAGCAGCCTGCCCTTTCCGGCCCCGGGGGCCTCAAGGCTGTCGATGATCACCGCATAGTCCTCTTCCGTCTGGCGCTCAAAGATCCTGTATTTCGCTTCCCTGTATTCGTTGAAACTTCTGTATCTGTCAAGGTGGTCCTCCGTGATATTCAAAAGGATCGCCGCGTTTGCCCTGAAGGTCTCTACCGTCTCAAGCTGGAAGCTGCTGATCTCGACAATTATATACTGCGCCTTTTCTCCTCCAAGGGCATAATTGATGAGCGGGTTCCCGATGTTGCCTCCGACGAAGACATTGCCGAAGGCCTTTTTGAATATCTCCCCGATGAGCGTCGTCGTCGTCGTTTTCCCGTTTGTCCCTGTTATCGCGATAACAGGTGCGTCGAGGAACATATAGGCAAGCTCTATCTCGCCGATGACCCTTACCCCTTTTGCGTTGGCCTCTTTCAGGACGGGCAGCGCGCTGTCGACCCCGGGGCTGACAACGATGAGGGGGTATCGGAGGAAATCCTCTGCCCTGTGGGGGCCGAAATGTCCCGTGAACCCGATCCCGTTCAGCGATCTGAGGACAGGCGCGAGCGCCGTCTCGTCCTTCTCGTCGGCAAGGGCGATGCGCTTCCCCTTTCCGTGGAGGAATTTTGCGGCAGCAATTCCGGAAGCGCCAAGCCCAACGATCAATATGCTATCGGGAAGCTCCATATCACCTCAACTTCAATGTGCTTAATGCCAGCAGGCCAAGTATTATCGAAATGATCCAGAACCGTACGACGATCTTCCCTTCGTTCCAGCCTTTGAGCTCGAAATGGTGGTGTATCGGCGCCATCTTGAAGACCCTTTTGCCCCTTAGCTTGAACGAATAGACCTGGATGATAACCGAGAGGGCCTCCAGCACGAATATCCCGCCGGCGATAACGAGGAGTATCTCCTGCTTGATGATAACGGCGATCGTCGCAAGCGATGCGCCGAGGGAAAGCGAGCCCGTGTCGCCCATGAAGAGCTCGGCAGGGTATGTGTTGTACCAGAGGAACCCGATGCCGGCGCCCAGCATTGCGCCGCAGAGAATTGTCAGCTCGCCGGCTCCTTTTACGTAGAAAACCTGGAGGTACTGGGAGAATTTTATATTGCCCACAAGGTACGCGAAAAGAAGGAACGTGGAGCATACCGTCAATACAGGCCCTATGGCAAGCCCGTCGAGCCCGTCAGTAAGGTTAACGCTGTTCGATGTGCCGACGATGATAAAGACGCAGAGCACTATGTAAAAGACGCCGAGGTCGGGGGCGAAATTCTTGAAGAACGGTATCGTCAGCTCTGTTATGAAACCGTATTTGAAGTAGATCAGCGCACCGGTTATAAGGGCAAAGAGCGTCTGGAAGATAAGTTTTGTCTTGCCGGATATACCCTTCCCGTTGCTGCCCTGAAGCTTTTTGATATCGTCTGCAAAGCCTATGGCGCCGAAGGAGAGCATCGTAAAGGTAAGCACCCAGATGTAGTAGTTCGCCAGGTCCGACCAAAGCAGGGTCGGGATGATCGTGGAGACGAGGATGACAAAGCCCCCCATAGTGGGCGTCCCCGCTTTCGATTCGTGCCTGTCGGGCACGTCTTCCCTTTTTGCGCTCTTGATCTTCCATTCGTTGAACTTCCTGATCACGTAAGGGGTAAGGAAGAAGCTTATGATGAGCGCGGACAGTATCGCCAGCACGGTCCGGAAGGTAATATACCGGAATACGTTGAAAACGGAGAGCTTTGTGTGCAGCGGATATAATAAATGATAGAGCATTACTTAAGCGCCTCCACGATCTCTTCCATCCTTGAAGCCCGCGAGCCCTTTACAAGGATGACGTCGCCCTTTTCGGCCTTTCCTTTGATAAAATCAACGAGACGGTCTTTGTCGTCGAACAGCTGTGAACGTTCATTGCCAAGTTCCCTGAAAGCCTCCTTTATCTCCTCGCCGATGAGGGCGATGACCGGTATCGGGCTCTCCAAAAGCATTCTGCCAAGCTCCCTGTGATAATGGCTGCTTTTTGACCCCAGCTCCTTCATATCGCCAAGGATCGCGATCCGTTTTCCTGTGGCCGGAAGTTCGAGAAGGGTCTTTATCGCCCATTCCATGGAAGAGGGGTTTGCGTTGTAGGAATCGTCAACAATGGTATAGCCCTTGCCGGCGATAAAAGGCCTGAATCGCATTGCATATGAACTGAAGGCCTCTATCGATTCTTTGATCAAGGACGGTTTCACCCCTATGCTGTAAGCGATCGAGGAGGCGGCAAGGATGTTGGAAAGGTTGTGCCTTCCAAGGAGGCTTGTTTTTGTATGAACCCGGTCGCCGGGAAAATGTAGCGAGAAGGCAGCGCCTTCCCAGCCAAGGTTTTCTTCGACGACGAGGCGGAAGGCGGCATTGTTCTCTATGCCGTATGTGAAGGCGGCGTGCCCCCTGTCCTTGTAGTGCGGGAGGATGTACGGGTCATCGGCATTGATAAAGATCGTCCCGCCGTCTTTCGTAAAGCGGAAAAGGTCGAGCTTCTCTTCCAGCACCCCATCGATATCGCCGAGGCCTTCAAGATGAGAGGGGTTGATGTTCGTAATGAGCGATATGTCCGGATCGGTCGCGCGCGCGAGCTGGCCGATCTCGCCCTTGTTGTTTGTCCCCAGCTCAAAGATGCAAAATTCGGGCTTTCCTTTGATGGCGAGGATGCTGCTGGACACGCCGATTATGTTGTTGTAATTCTTTTCATTAAAATGTACCGCGAAGGCCCTCCCCGCCATATCGACGAGCATCTCCTTTGTTGTCGTCTTGCCGTTGCTTCCCGTGATTGCGATGCAGGTTCCCCCTGTTGCCCGCAGCTTGTATTGTGCGAGGTCAAGGAGCGCCTGCGACGCGTCTTCAACGAGGATGATGGTTCCCTTCAGCGTTACGCAGAGCGCCTCCCTTTCTTTTTCACAGATGGTCCCGCCATTGGACCTTTCGTAGGCGTCAAGCAGGAACATGTGCGCGTCGAAGGTTTTTCCCATGATCGGCACAAAGAGCTCGCCGTCGCCGATGGTCCGCGAGTCTGTTGATATCCCGGTAAAGGCCTCCTTTTCAACCCTCAGCAACTCGCCCTTCGTAGCCTTCAGAACCTCGTCAAGGAGCCACATTGAGGACCTCCTCGATCACTTCCCTGTCGCTGAAGTGCAATACTTTATCGCCTACGAGCTGATAGTCTTCGTGGCCTTTTCCTGCCACGAGAACGACGTCGTCGTCCTGCGCCGCCTTTATTGCCTCATTGATGGCCTCTTTTCTGTCTTCGATGACCTTGAAGGGATTGTTGTGAAAGCCATATATGATGTCCTGGATGATATTCTGCGGGTCTTCGGTCCTCGGGTTGTCGGACGTTATGATCGTAAGGTCCGCAAGGTGGGCAGCTATCTTGCCCATGATCGGCCTCTTGCCCTTATCCCTGTCGCCGCCGCAGCCGAAGACGAGGATCAGCCTCCCTTTTTTCAGGCGGTTGAGGAGGGCAAGCACGTTCCCCAGCGCATCCGGCGTATGGGCATAGTCTACAAATACGGAAAGGCCTTTTGGATTCTTTATTCTTTCAAGCCTCCCCGGGACGCCCTCCAGGCTCTTTATCCCTTTTTCAATGTTGTCGTATGGGATGCCGGTTATGTGGCTGTACAGGCAGGCGGCAAGGATGTTGGATGCGTTGAAAACGCCTATCATCGGCGAGGCGAGCGAAATCTTTTTGCCCAGGAGGGAGACGTCAAGCTCCAGCCCGTTGATAGTTTCGCTGTAGCCGAGAAGGTGCGCGTCGGCATATCCCTTCGTGCTGTATGACAGCGTCCGCGTCGGCGCGGCAACGACGAAATCTCTCGTGCTCGGGTCGTCAATATTCAGGATCGCAAATTTTTGTTCCTTTGTGCTTTTTTTCAGGTAATATTCGAAGAGGAGCCTTTTTGCCCCTTTATAGCTTTCGATGTCGCCATGGTAGTCAAGGTGGTCATGGGTGAGGTTGGTAAAGATGCCGATATCGAAATCGACGCCCTCGACGCGCTTCTGGTCGAGAGCGTGGGATGAGACTTCCATCACCACGAAGGCCACGCCGGCGAGTTGCATATCTTTCAGGAGGCTGTGGGTTTCGGCGGCCCCGGGGGTGGTGTTGTCTGCCTTCAGCGCCTTGCCGTCATATCTGTATGAGATAGTCCCTATGACGCCGGCCTTTTTGCCGGCATTCATCAGAACAGACTCAACGAGATACGTTGTTGTTGTCTTGCCGTTTGTCCCGGTAATGCCCGCAACGTGCATCTGCTTTGAAGGGAAGCCGTAGAACGTTGATGCGGCCCCACCGAGGGATGCCGCGACATCTTCAACGGTGATCACGCATTCAAAAGGGCTGTCAGGCTCTTTGTCGGTTACGATGGCCTTCGCCCCTCTCTTCAACGCATCATCTATATACGTCCCGCTCTTGCCGGTAGCAAAGAACATATATCCTTCCCCGACTGCCCGTGAATCTTTTGTGATCCCCGTGATCTCAAGGTCTCTGGAACCCTTTATATTGACGAAGGGCATATTTTTTATCAGGTTGTTGAGTCTCATTACTTGTACGGCCTCCCGTGGATGACGCACTCCATCTCGCCTTTCATCTTTTCAAGGGCCTTTGGCTGCTGTTCCGCAACAAGGCCGCTCCCGTGTATCTTTATCTTTGAAGTGTGCGGCGCCAGCTTTTCAAGGGCTGCCTTGATGGGAAGATTGACGAGGCTGGGCATGACCCATTCATTTTTCTCGCTGTCTGATCGCGCCCTCAGGGCATCAGGGGCATGCCCGAACTCAAAGCGGTCATTTACCCTCCTGATCTCCATTGTGTGCACCCTATAAGGGAAGAGAGCGCTGTAATCTTCGGGAACGTTCCTCCTGTACATAGAGAGGATGATGTTTTTCTCTATCGCGTATCCCTTTCCGAGGACCACTTCCTGGGGGGGTAGTTCTTCGCGGAGCGTGACGCCCTCTTTTTTGAAAAAGGAGATGAGCTGTTTCTTCCCGACGATCCTGGCTATGCTCTTTAACCCCTCTTCGTCCTTTTCCTTCAGTATGTCCAGGGGTTTTTTGCAATAGGCGCCGCCCTGGCCCTCTTTCTTTATGAAGATAAGCCCCTCCTTTTCAATGAGCCCTTCCCTGATCGCGAAGCAGACGATGGGGATCGCAACAAAATAAGAAGGCTCAATAACCGGCTCGGCCTTCTGCAGGTTCGCCGGCGCCGGAGCGTTTGCCGGAGCCGGTTTTGGTATGGAAACGCTCAGGCCGGTCGGCGATGCGTCCTGCGGTTCTGAAGTCCTTCCAATGGTGAACCTGTCAGGGAGCTTCATCGCTACGGAAACGTACATCAATCCAATCAATACACAAATGAAAAAGGCCTTTTTGTTAGCCCTTTTGTTCATCTCAACACCAGAACCTCTTCATCTTTTGGTTTTTTCAGTCCAAGCCTCTCTTTTGCCTTTAATTGAAGCATCCTCGCCTGCGTAATGCCTGCGAGCTCTGTTTTGAGCTTGGTGTTCATGTCGATGACCTCCCTCTCTTGCCTGAGCATGCCGATCAGTTCTTCCCGGAGCCGGCTGTGGGCGGACATCATAAAGAAAGAGACAAGGGCGAATACAATAAGGCAGGCGACGATCAGAAGCGTAGACTGAGGATTTCTGTGTGCCATATCTCTTTTCGTGGATACATAAACCCTTTCCATAAACCCCCGCTTATTTTTTTTCTGCTACCCTGAGTTTCGCGCTCCTTGAGCTCGGATTGCTTCTTATCTCGCCCCTTTCGGGCCGTATCGGTTTTTTCGTCACCGCATTCACCATCGCAGATGTTTTGAATATCTCCTTTATCGTTCTATCCTCCAATGAATGGAACGATATGACGCCTATCTTTCCTTGTCTGTTGAGCATGCCGATGGCATCGTTCACCCCTGCCCGCAGGTTTTTTGTTTCCCCGTTAACTTCTATGCGAATTGCCTGGAATGTCTTCGTTGCCGGGTGGATCTTCCCCCTTCTTCTCTTCGCCTTGAGGACAATGCCTGCCAGCTCTCTTGATGTTTCTATCGGCCCTTTCTTCCTCGCGTCGACGATTGCCTTCGCGATCTTATGGGCCTTTTCTTCCTCCCCGTATTCGCTGATGATCTTTTTCAGCGCGTCATACCGGTATGTGTTTACTACGTCATAGGCGGTCAACGCTGCCCTGTTATCCATGCGCATGTCGGGAAGACAATCGTCGTTGAAACTAAAGCCCCTCCCGCCCATCAACTGATACATTGAAAGACCAAGGTCAAAAAGGATCCCGTCGAAGGAAAATACACCCATCCCGTTAAGAATCTCCTTCAGGTCTTTAAAGTTTCCCCTTGCCAGCTTTACCCTCTCACCGTAACCTTTCAGCACCTCCTGAGCTATACTTAGGGCCCCTTCGTCCACATCGAGGCCGATCAACCGTATGTCTTTGTATCTTTCCAGTATGTGGTATGCGTGTCCCCCTCCACCAACTGTTGCATCGACAAACAGGCTATATTCAGCGCTTACCAGGTTTTGTATTGCTTCTTCGCAAAGAACAGGTATATGTGTGACACCGATCAAAGGCCCAGTTCCGACACGATGCTTGCAATCTGGTCGGGATCAGACGTTGCCTGTTTCACCAGTTCTTCCCATTTCTCCTTTGCCCATATCTCTATCTTCTTGCCCATCCCTATGATCACGACATTCTTGATAATATGCGCATCGGTCTTTAAGGCCTGCGGCAAAAGGACCCGCCCAAGCCTGTCGATCGTGCATTCGGAAGCGCCGGAAAAAAAATACCTCAGGAACAGCCTCTCTTCTTTTTTCATCGAGCTTCTGTTCGATATCTTCTCTTGAATGTTCAGCCACTCCTGAAAGGGATAACCGACAACGCAGCCATCGAGATTGGTGAAGATAAGCCTCATATCATGGTGCGTGGAGAGCATCTCCCTGAACTTTGCGGGGATGCTCACCCTGCTTTTGTCGTCGATGGCGTATTCAAATCTACCCGCGAACAATATCCCACCTTTTAACACTATTTACCACTTTAGACAGTTATACTTGTAACATCGTAGTTTGTCAAGGGTTTTTTGCCCCTTTACGTTATGTTGTATTATAATGTTGCCGAAGCGCTTTACAGGCTTAACAACTTCAAATGAAAACAGATTTTTTGGGAAACCCAGTTATATATTGTATGTTATGAAAAACAATGTTAAAAGTGGTATGATACTGTAAAGAATTACAAGAAAAGCCAGTTTTATAGTTTCGGCAAATTTAGAGATAGAAAAAATCTCCCGATTTGTTGATAATATGCATGTAAATAAGTTTTTTGGTTTTTAAGCACCATGCCATAAGGCAAAACATAAGGGGCAGCCATTATGAGCATACGCATACTCTTGGCCGACGACCACAAGATAATCCGAGAGGGGCTTCGCGCCATCTTTGAAAAAATAACCGAGGTTGAAGTAGTTGCAGAGGCCGAGGATGGATTAGAAACTGTGCGACTTACCAAAAAACTGCTGCCGGACATTGTGATTATGGATATAGGCATGCCCAATATGAACGGTATCGATGCTACCCGTCAGATCATCGCAGAGACCAAGGGCGTAAGGGTGCTCGCCCTGTCCACACACACAGACACGAAGTTCGTAATGCAAATGCTGGGCGCGGGCGCGTCTGGATACCTTCCCAAGGATTGTACATGTGAGGAGCTTATAGCGGCAATCCATGCCGTAATCACAAATCAGCTTTATCTGAGTCCGCGGATTACCGATGTGGTGATAAGAGAATACCTCCATAATCTCCCTAAAAGGGAGCCTTCCGTATTTACCATACTGACAGCCCGTGAGCGGGAAGTGCTCCAACTGCTCGCTGAGGGAAAAGCAACGAGAGAGATCGCATCAAAACTTAACGTAAGCGTAAAAACAGTTGATACCCACCGCCAGCAGATAATGGCAAAGCTCAATATCCACAGCATCGCGGAACTTACGAAATATGCGATTCGCGAAGGGATCACCTCCCTCGAACCTTAAAATCCTCCCCTAAGCTCCCGTCCATTCATCTTCCGTACCAATCTTTCATACATTTGGAAGGTTAAAATCATACTTTCGCCGATTGTCGACAACTTCAAAGGCGTGTACACTTATTTTTAGATGAAAAAAGCGTAAGCCGACAAGGAGGCCATAGAACATTCGATAAATAAGATATAGCGATTAATATACGCATTGACGATAAACAATTTCTGGGATGCTATGATAATGTTATGGGAAGTTTCAAATAAAAAAAGGGGGCTACAAAATGAATCCTGGAAGAACAGAAAGATGGGTAGTGTCTTTTCAAGAATGTGGAAAGGATGACGCCGGCTTAGTAGGGGGAAAGTCTGCCAACCTGGGTGAAATGTGCAAACTGGGAATCCCTGTCCCGCTGGGGTTTACCGTTACCAGTGAAGTAAATAAAAGATTCTTCGAGATCACCGGAAATGAAAAGACGATCGAAAATTTTCTCAGCAAGTTTCCCGAAAAGCCAACCAGCATCGATGAATTCAACGAAATAGCGAACTACGTTCAAAGCCTTATTGAATCAACAGAGATCCCGGAACAATTTCGAAAGCCCATTTCCGAGGCATACAGCGACCTGTGTGACAAGTATAAGATCAAAGATGTTTCTGTGGCTGTCAGATCAAGCGGCGTGGCGGAAGACATGGCCATGGCAAGCTTTGCAGGGCAATACGATTCATATCTCAATGTACAGGGTACGGAAGAGGTCTTCAAAAATGTGCTGAAGTGCTGGGCCAGTGCATTTACGCCGCGTTGCATATCATACCGTATCAAGAATAATCTGCCGATCTTCTCAAAATCTGTCTCAGTGGCGGTCGCAGTGCAAAAGATGGTCAAGTCGCGTGCGTCAGGAGTGGGCTTTACGGTTAATCCGAATACGGGAAATAAAACAAAAATAGTGCTTGAAGGTAATTGGGGAGTTGGTGAAAGCGTAGTCCAGGGAATAGTAGAACCGGACAGGTTCGAAGTAGACAAGGAGACGCTCAAGGTAGTAAATGCGGAAATCCGCTGCAAGCAAAAGCAGGTTGTATTCACAGAAAAGGGAACCATAGAAAAGGATATTCCCGAAGAAAAACAGAAGATCCCATGTATAGAAAACCGTGAGGCTGAAATGGTGGCGAAGTGTGCAAAGGAGGCCGAAGAATATTACGGGTTGCCCCTGGATATAGAATGGGCCATCGATACCGATCTGGAGTTCCCGCAGAACGTCTTTCTGGTACAGGCTCGTCCGGTTACCGCAATGGCCGTTGAAAGAAGCGCGACAGAAAAGATTCTTGATTTTTTGTGCACCCGTACATTCCCGGTAAGCCATTAAACAATCGAGGAGCATTGTTATGTCGAAAAGTATCGTTATTGTTGGAACCTTGGATACCAAATCAGAAGAGATCCTTTTCGCCAAGGAACAGATCGAGCTCAGAGGTCATAAGGCGATCGTGATGGACATGAGTGTTGGCAGCAAACCCTCAGCCAAAGGGGATATCACAAGTCAAGAGGTGGCAAGAGAAGGTGGAGGCGATATAAAGGCGATATGGGGTAACCCGGATAGGCCGAAGATCAACAAGATCATCACCGATGGCGCCATAAAGATATGTAATGAGCTCCTGAAGGAAGGAAAATTGGACGGGATCCTATGTATCGGCGGCGCAGGCGGTACGCTTATCGGAACAGACGTGATGAAGGGTCTTCCTTTCGGGGTGCCAAAATTTGTCATCTCAAGCAATGCAGCGCTCCCGGGGTTTTCATCGAAGTATTTTGGCACAAAAGACATCACCATGATGCACACAATGGTAGATATTGCCGGGTTGAATGATATTTTGAGAACTCTCTTAAGTCAGGCGGCCGGCGCTATTTGCGGAATGGCAGAGGCATATGCAATGTCGCCCCATAAAATGCCTGCCGCAGAGAAAAGCAAACCTTCGGTTGCACTGTGCGAGCTGATGGCGAGCGCAAAATGCATCAGCAACATCAAGCACCTCCTTGAAGTGAACGGTTACCAGGTGACCGTATTCATGGCAACGGGCGTTGGGGATACGGCGATGGAAGAGCTCATCGGCCAGGGGCTTTTTGATGCTGTGCTGGACCTGTCTCCTGGAGGTATTATTGACAGCTTTATCGATGGTGGTACACGCAAGGCCTGCAAGATAAGGTTAGAATCGGCAGGGCTCAAAGGGATTCCACAGATCGTTGTTCCAGGAGGATTAGATTTTATTACACCGGTGCTTTCAAAGTATAAACCGGAATATGATGAGCGGAAGATCTTCAGGCCGGACAAGCTCAGGCAACTTATCCGGTCCAATATTGACGAATTGACCCGGGCAGCCGAAATTATCGCCAAAAAGCTCAACGAAGCAAAGGGACCTGTAAAATTCATAGTACCCCTGAACGGATGGTCCAGGGTCGACGGACCGGGCAGGCCCCTTTATGATCCTGAGGCAAACGCGGCATTTGTGAAGGAATTAAGAAAGCGGCTCAAGCCGGAGATAGAGGTCCAGGAGATCGATGCATGGATAGAAGATACTGTCTTTGCCGATGCCTTGGTCGAAGCGCTCAATGAAATGATGCGCCGATAAGATGCCTTCATATTCATGTAAGGAGGTGGTGTTGAATGAAGGGGGTTTCCCCGATAGTTTTTCGAAGCATTCCCCAGCATCCTGTAATGGCTCAAGGTGAATAAAGAGAAGGAGGAAGAAGATGCGACCACAACGCTATACCAATGAAATGGTAAAAGAATACCTGGATAAAGGTTACTGGACAGAGACGACCTATGCCGATCTGTTCGAGCGCAACGCAAAAGAATATCCGAGCAAAGAGGCCTTTGTCGATGATTCGGGGAACAGATTTACATGGGCCGAAGCAAACCAGGCGATAAACAGGCTTGCCTTGAAGCTTGTGGAGCTGGGATTCAGCAAAGATGACACGCTGATGATCCAGCTTCCTAACCGCGTTGAGATCATTCTCCTGCGCGTTGCCTGTGAGAAGGCGGGGATCATCTCGATACCCGTGGTCAGGACTTTGAGGCACGATGAAATAGGTTATATCCTGAAGCTTGCAGAGACAAAAGGATATGTCGGCTTGTGGAAATTCAGAGATTTTGATTACTGGCAGATGATCCAGGAGCTACGCCCCGGCCTGCCGGCATTGAAGCATATCTTTTTTTGCGGAGACGAGATACCGGAAGGGGGGATCTCGGTAAAAGAGATCTTAGCGACCCCGCTGGAAAAACAATATTCAGTTGATGATCTGAAAAAGAGACAGATACGGGTGGACGAAGTAGCATGGATCGAGCTGAGCACGGGTACGACCGGCTTCCCCAAGGTCATACAAACCCCGATGGCACTTGCAACATCTGTGTCTCCGTCACACATGGCCAAGATCAAGATGACGGGTGATGACGTAGCGTGTGCCTTTGCCCCTATCTCAGGCGCAGGGCGAGGTCTCGCGCGGTTTACTCCCTTTGTTGCCGCGAAAGGCGTTTTGATGGAGCATTTTGACGCAGAAGATGCCTTCAAGCTCATAGAAAAGGAGAGGATATCAATACCAATGGTGGTGCCTGCCCAGCTTGCAATGATGCTCCAGAACGCAAATTACAATAAGTACGACCTCAAGTCTCTCCGTGTTTTTCAGGTTGCAGGCGCTCCGCTCCCTCCGCATATTGCAGAAAAGGTTGAGACCAGGTTCAAATGCCTTGTGGTAAATCACTATGGCGGTATGGATGCCGGTTCTCTGACGAGCGTCAGCGCAGATGACCCCGTGGAGGTAAGGCGTTTCTCGGTAGGAAAGGCACATCCTGGTAATGAGATCAAATTACTCGATGATAATGGGAAAGAGGTCAAGCCCGGGGAAGTCGGGGCTGTATATTTTAAGGGGCCTACCTCTGTCGGAGGATATTACAAAGACCCCGAGATGACGAAAGAGGCCTGGGGACCGAATGGCTTCAACATGGGCGATTTGGCCAAGTTCGATGAAAAAGGGAATCTCTATATAGTGGGCAGAAAGAAAGACATCATAATCCGTGGCGGCTTTAATGTCTATCCCGCCGAGGTAGAGGCTATCCTCGTGACGCATCCAAAGGTTGAGGCGGCCGCAGTTGTAGGATACCCCGACCCGATAATGGGAGAAAGGGCATGCGCATATGTGGTGGTGAAGAAAGGCGAAACATTTACCTTTGAAGAGATGGGCGCGTACTTCAAGGAGAGGAAGATCAATCTCAACAAGACTCCAGAGAGGCTTGAGATCATCGAAAAGATGCCCCTGGTAGCCGATATGAAGCTGGACAAGAAGGTGCTGAAAGAAGACATACTTAACAAAGTGAAGAGCGAAGGCAAGGCCTCCTGAGTCGTTAAGGGAGGTTATTCTATATCAATAACTATCAGAAAGATAGTTATAAAAAGGGGGCATTATTATGCATTATGGAAGGACGCCAATGTGTTGGGAGATCACAGATTATGACCTTGAGCACTACCCTGTCTGGGTAAGGACCCCTGCTCACACCGAACCGGTCATGACGCCGCTCTACTGTGAGTTCTGGTATGGTTACATGACAGACGGGATCCGGCGGGGCTGCGAATATATCTCGCTTCCCACGACCCTGGGATATTACTGGAAGCTCTACAAGGGCCATGGTTATCTGACGCGCGCAATTCCGCAGGATAGCGAGATCCCCGCCAGGGAAAAAAGGTATCGTGAAGTAGCCGCAAAGATCATTGATGATCCATTCGGGTTCTGTGACGGCATCTTTGCCAAGATGGACAAACTTATGGAGCCATATTACGACATGACCCTTGAAACAATGACAAGGGGTGAGCTTATCGGGCATGTACACGATATGATCTACCTCCATACCAAAGCTATCTACCTGTATTTTGAGGGTTGGTTTGGTGCAACGCCGATGCCTGCGCTTTTCCAGCAGCTTGCCGGAGAGTTTACGGGGCTGAAGGCGACAGACCCGCTCTATTCAAAGCTGACGATAAGTATGGACAACCCTCTTTACAGGTCAAACCGGGGAATTGCCGCTCTTGCGCGCCTGGCCATCGATTCGAAAATAGAGAAGAATCTGATGCTCCCCGACAATGAAGTGGTAAAAGCAATGGAGCAGAGCGCGGCAGGAAAGAAATGGATTGAAGAGCTGAAGAAATTTCTCAAGGTGCACGGATGGAAACTGCTGCGCATGTACGAATTTGTTGAACCGGGCTGGTATGAGGATCCGGCGATATTGATGCCCGATATAAAGAGATATATCGAAGTGGGCGGGGCGCACAAGATCGATGAGGATCGCGATGCGATGACGAAAGAGAGGGATGAGTTGTCAAAAGAATTTCTGGCAAAGGTCCCTGAAGGCCAGCGGGACTGGATGGAAAAACTCCTTGTGGCTGCCCGTGCCGCGAACTACTGGAGCGAGGGGGCGGCATGGCACGGCGAATTCAAACGTATGGCCTTCGGCAGGCGTTGCTTCATCGAATGCGGCAAGAGGATGGTCCAGGATGGTGCCATCAATGACGTGAACGACGTATTCATGCTGTTCACCGATGAGATCATCTCTGCCCTTGGCAACAGGGAAAAAGGACGTTATGTGCAGCTTGTTCAGGAGAGGCGCAAGGAGTGGGAAGGTTATAAAGGGTTCACGTATGGTTCGGACGAAGTGCCCCCGGTCTTAGGCGATCCCAATGCAATCGGGCCGATGCTCCACTTCGACCCTACGCTTACCGTGAGCATCTCTATGCCCATTGAAGACCCTGAGAAAGTAGGAGCCGTCTGCGTTGGTGGAGCAGGGAGCCCTGGTGTGGTTGAAGGGATTGCAAAGGTTATCTTTGATGAATCCCAGTGGAAGGAGATCCAAAAAGGCGACATAATGGTTTGCCCCATGACAAGCGCCACATGGACGCCGCTCTTCGGTATTATCAAAGGACTGGTATGCAACAGCGGAGGTTCTTTGTCTCACCCGGTTATTGTGAGCCGTGAGTATGGAATACCGGCAGTGGTCGGGACAGGCGACGCTACCATGAAGGTCAAGACCGGCGACAAGATAAGGATCGACGGGAATCTTCTGAGGGTTTACAAGATAGGTTGACGACCGGATAATGTAAGGCTGCTGAGCTTTTTGAGCAGGAAAGGGGCGGGCGAGTCAATGCCCTTTAATACTGATTACAGTTAGGCATAGCGCTGAAGGCTTAAGGTGTACCAACTAACTTCGGAGGGTGAGCTATGAAAGATTTACGAGACTTTATAACCAGATGCGAAAAAGAGGGTGAACTCCACCGCATTAAGGCAGAGGTAGACTGGAACTTAGAACTATCCCACGTAGCCAAAAAAAATGAGGAGCTGGGAGGAGGATCCGCGCTTCTCTTTGAAAATGTCAAGGATTATAAGATACCGGTTTTTATAAGCGCATTCACAAGACCCAAGCGGATGGCCATTGCCATGGGGCAGCCCGTACATTACTCCATGCAGGACCTGTCCCGGGAGTGGATGAATCTGGTCACCAAAAAGCTTACAAAGCCAAGGTTGATAAAAAAGGCCCCCCTGATGGAAAATATGCAGACAGGGGATAAGGTCAACCTCTATGATCTGCCGGCCCCTTTCTTCAACATATTGGATGGAGGGAGATTTATCGGTACCGCTGTTTATCTCGTAACGAAAGACCCGGAAACGGGCTGGGTTAATCTTGGAACCTACCGGATGCAGGTTCACGAGAAGAATAAATGTGGTGTTCAGATCATTAAGGGCAAGCACGGCGACCTGATGCTCCAAAAATATAAGGCAAAAGGACAAAAAATGCCTGCTGTAGCGGTAATTGGGGGCGACCCGCTGCTGTACCTCGTCTCAAGCTGCATGGTTTCCGCCCAAACAGACGAATATGATATTGCAAGCACATTGCGGGGGGAACCTGTTGATATTGTAGAGAGCGACATGACGGGACTGCTCCTTCCGGCATATGCCGAGATTGCCTTAGAGGGAGAGATCGACCCGGACAACCTTGTTTCAGAAGGCCCGTTTGGTGAGTATACCGGCTATTACTCGGGCAAACCGTCCCCCAAGATCTTTCTCGATGTGAAAAGGATCCTGCATCGGAACAACCCTATATTCTGGGCAACTGCTGTTGGAAGGCCGCCCAATGATGTTGTCATGATCCAATCGCTGAACCGTACCGCGAGTTTATGGACAGACCTGAAAGATATGAAGATCCCGGGAATAAAGGCCGTCCATGTTCCCGCTTCGTCTTCCGGAAGGTACTGGGCAATCGTATCCGTCAAGCAACAGTATCCGGGCCACTCCATGCAGGTGGGAACGGCGGTTATATCTACCACCACAGGAAGCTATGGTCTCAAGGGAGTCATTGTTGTAGGTGATGATATTGATGTTGAGAACTGGGACCAGATCATGTGGGCGCTTTCAGTGAGATTTGATCCTGCGCGATCTGCCCAGATCATAAACAGGGGACGTTCGACGCCCTTGGATCCTTCCCTCCCTGTTGCGGCTCGTGAAATCACTTCAAGAATAATCATGGACGCCTGTACCCCCTTTGAATGGAAGGAAGTGCCAATCCCCGTTGATCCGGATAAGGCAACATCAGAAAAGGTGGAAAAGAGGTGGAAAGAATTTTTCCCTGATTGAGCTTTCTGTAAGATCCTGAGCAACGGCTCGCATTGAAGAGACCTCCCGCCCGGAGGTCTCTTTTTATTCAATACCGGTATATGTAATGCGCAAAAGGCTTTTACGTTGAAAGAGGACAATGTGCTGTGATATAAGTGGAAATGTCCTTTTTAAAGAAGACAATTATACTGCTTTCCCTTGTGGGGCCGGCGATTATCACGTCAAATATCGATAATGATGCCGGCGGGATAGCGATCTATTCCATCGCAGGGGCGAGCTACGGGTACAACCTGTTGTGGACGCTTATCCCGACGGTCTTTCTTCTCGCGGTCCTCCACGAGATCTCGGCGAGGACAGGGATCGTGACCGGGAAGGGGCTTGCGGACCTTATACGGGAACGGTACGGCATCAGGATAGCTTTCTGGGTCATGGTATCCCTTTTCATTACCAACCTCGGGAACACAGCGGCAGAATTCTCGGGCTGGGCAGCAAGCATGGAACTTTTCGGAGTGAGCAAATATATCTCGGTCCCGGTAGGAGCGTTCTTTGTATGGTTCCTCGTTACAAAGTGGAACTACAGCATCTTTGAGAAGATCTTCCTGGGGATCTGTTTCATATATTTTACCTATATCATTTCCGCATTTCTTGCCAAGCCCGACTGGGGCGAAGTAATGCAAAAGACGGTAACGCCCCAGATACAATGGAACAAGGATTACCTCATCATAGTGGTCAGCATCATCGGCACGTCGATAACGCCATGGCAGCAGTTCTATCTCCAGTCAGGAGTAGTGGAGAAGGGCCTGGGAGAAAAAGATCTCTGGGCATCCAGGGTGGATGTGATATTCGGGGCCATTATGATGGGCATCGTTGCATTTTTCATCATCGTAGCCTGCGGTGCAACGCTCTATCCTGCCGGTATCGGTATAGAGTCCGCAGAGGACGCCGCCCTGTCGCTGAAACCTCTCGCCGGCAGGAACGCGTATATCCTCTTTGCAATAGGGCTTGCGAACGCGTCGCTCTTTTCTGGATGCATCCTTCCGCTCGCCACCACATATTATATCTGTGAGGCAATGGGGTGGGAGATGGGGATTGGAAAAGGCTTCAAAGAGGCGCCGCAGTTTAAGCTGATCTTCACGATGATACTTGTCCTCGGCGCTTCTGTTGTGCTAATCCCAAACCTGCCCCTCATAAAGGTCATGTGGTTCAGCCAGATCATCAACAGCCTCCTGCTTCCCGCAATCATTATATTTATGATAAAGCTCGTCAATGACAGGGAGCTGATGGGAGATTACAGAAATTCCCTGTGGATGAACGTTGTCGCCTATGCCGGGGCGGTGATCCTCACCGCTCTCAACGTTGTTCTCCTCTACAACGCCTTCATGGACGTTATCGGATAGAGAAGAAAAAATATTGATAAAGTGAAATGAACGATGTAGTCTTTTAGCTCATCAAATTTTTTGCGGAGTATTTATGAAAGTTCCTATAACAAGAGAAGGGCACGCTAACCTGAAAAAAGAGCATGAGAACCTGCTCAACGTAAAACGGCCGAAGATCCTGAAGGCCATCGAAGAGGCACGGGGACACGGAGACCTCTCGGAGAACGCAGAGTATGATGCGGCGAAAGAGGAGTTCCAGTTCCTGCAGAAAAAGGTCGCCGAGATTGAAGAGATGATCAAGAATTCCGAGATCATCGATAAAAGAAACGGCGATTTCGAAAACGTTGAATTCGGCTGCACCGTAACGCTCGTCAACCTCGATACCGACGAAGAGGCGGAATACAGGCTCGTCGGCCCCTATGAATCGGATATAAGCAGGGGAACCATATCGATCGCCTCGCCGCTCGGAAGGGCGCTCATGGGAAAAGCGGTGGGCGACGAGGTAAACTTCAACGCCCCCGGCGGCCAGCGCACCTACGAGGTCGTAAAAATAATTTAAAGTAAAAAACGAGCTGTCCGGCCGGTGCGGCATAGGGGCTTCAATAAAGACCAGTTCCTCCTTTCCGGCGCTAATATGGAAGTTTCAAAGATTATTAGAAAAGGGAAGCCCCCTCCCTTGGAAAAAGCATGAACGACTTTATTGACAACGCGAATCTTTCGCCGCAGCGAATAAAATGAAATATTCTGCTAAACCTCATAAAGAACCGTGCCGATAATGACAATGGAGCGCATGCCCTATCTCCTGATGTGCATATAACCCGACGTGTATATAATTGGCTGGGACGATGACGTATGCGCTGTTGCAGATATGATATTAAATATAGTTTCATGGTACTTGACAAGCTTACACGCTATTCATCACAACGGGAAGATTGAATGAAGAATTCATCCATGACGAATCAGAAATTGCTCGAAGAGATATCCATTCTGAAACAGAGGATCAAGAATCTGGAGCTGTCGGAAATAGACCACAGGCATGACGAGGAGGCGTTGCGCAAAGAAGGGGACTTTGGCGCCGCACTGGTAGAGGCGTCCTCGGCGTTCTTTGTCGCCATGGATGAAAACGGCACGATCAAGCTGATGAACGGCTCCATGCTTGACGCACTCGGCTATACCCTGGAAGAAGTGATAGGAAAGGATTATCTTTCAATGCTTGTGCCGGACAGGGACAAGGAGGCGCTTTCGGAGATATTCATCAAACTGATCACCGAGACCGAACAGACAATAAATGAGAACAGGGTGTTGACAAAGGACGGAAGGGAGCTGCTGGCGGAGTGGCATGGCCGCGCCGTAAGGAAGCCCGACGGTAACCTTGATTATTTCTTTGGCGTAGGTACAGACATCACGGAACGCAGACGGGCGGAGGAGGCCCTGCGGGAGTCAGAGCAAAAATTTAAGGACCTTGCCGAGAAATCCGTTGCCGGCATATACCTTATTCAGGATGGCATATTTAAATATGTCAATCTAAAACTTGCCCAAATACTCGGATATGAGATCGATGAAATAACAGACAAAATATTTGTAAAAGACGTTGTCTTCCCCGAAGACTGGCCTGTAGTGGAAGAGAACATGCGCAAAAGGATAGAAGGGGAACTGGGATCGCTCCACTACGAATTCAGGGTGGTCACAAAGAACAAAGAGGTTAAGAATGCCGAAATATACAGCTCCCGAACCGTATACCAGGGAAAACCCACGATAATAGGGACGTACCTGGACATCACCGAGCGCAAAAAGATCGAGAATGCGCTGCGGGAGAGCGAGGCGCGATGGCAGTTTGCTTTAGAGGGATCGGGAGACGGCGTTTGGGACTGGGATGCCGCAAGTAACCACGTCTTTTTCTCTGGCCGGTGGAAGGCCATGCTCGGCTATGCCGAACAGGAGATCGGCAACACCCTGGACGAGTGGGACCGACGCGTGCACCCTGACGATAAGGCCGGCGTCTATGCTGACCTCGAGCGCCATTTCAGACACGAGACCGCGCACTACGAGAACGAGCACCGCATGCTCTGCAAGGATGGTTCATACAAGTGGATCCTGGATCGCGGCAAGGTCATCGAATGGGCTCAAGACGGAAGGCCGACCCGTATGATCGGAACCCATACCGATATCACCGACCGCAAGCAGGCGGAGACAGCCTTACTGGAGAGCGAGGCCCGGCTGCGCAGCATTACCGGTTCGGCCCGGGATGGGATCATCATGATGGATCCCAGGGGGGCTATCTCCTATTGGAACCCAGCAGCGGAAGAGATGCTCGGCTATAGCCAGGACGAAGCGATCGGAAAGAACCTCCATGAACTGCTGGCCCCTGAGCGCTACCTCGAGGCCCATAGATCGGCATTTCCCGGGTTTATGCGCACGGGACAGGGCAGCGCTATCGGCAAGACGCTCGAACTGGCGGCTCGTCGAAAGGACGGCCATGAAATCCCTGTCGATCTGTCTTTATCTGTGGTCTCGCTCCATGGCGAGCCGTACGCAGTGGGCATCCTCCGCGATATCACCAGCCGCAAGCGGGCAGAGGAAGAAGAGAAGCATAGCGAAAAACTCTCTGCTGCGCTTGAGATGGCCGGGGCGATCTGCCACGAACTGAATCAGCCGCTTCAGGTGATCAGCGGCCGCATCGATCTTTTGTCCATGGAGAGCAAGGATGACCGGATACGCAAAACACTCGAGATAATAAGCGATCAGGTAAGCAGGATAGGCGCAATAACAAAAAAACTGATGGGATTAAGAAAATATTCGAACCGTACTTATGCGGGAACCATGAAGATCGCGAACATAGACCAAACGCCTGAAGGCGGTGCTCAATAGTACGAGCATGAAAGGAGATGCCTGTTATGAACGAAAAAAAGATCCTGATAGTCGATGACGAGGTTGCCATTCTCGATATGTTGAAAGAGATATTTACCATGCACGGCTATCAAATCGTGACTGCCGGGAGCGCAGAGAAGGCATTAGAGATACTGAGCAACGAGAGCATCATGGTAATGTTCCTGGACCTTAAACTTCCAGGGATGAGCGGGATCGATCTTTGCAGGCAGATACGGAAGGATAACCAGATCGCCATAATCCATGCCCTCACCGGCTATGTGAACGTCTTTGGTCTTTTGGAATGCCGGACCGCCGGCTTTGATGATTATTTCATAAAACCTGCCAACACAAAGATTCTTCTGGAGGCGGCTGAAAGCGCTTTCAAGAAGATAGAACGATGGAAGGTTGATGAATACGATCTGATGTAAGATCTGGCTTGAAGCCGGGTCCCTTATCAAGCTATTTTTTTGGTTCCTTTACTGCCGAAGAATATAATACCCAGAACGGTACCGAACATGATGACGCCCGTAATGATCATGATGATGTTGAACATAACAACCTCCTTTTTTTCTGACAGTACGTAACATTAAACGAGGGGTTCCTTCTGTAGCCTACTATATACAACGAAAATTATTTTCCCGAAATGGTAAACAGGGGCGCTCTTAACACGGGGCATGCTATTCTATTCAGAAACAATATTCTTACCGGTAAGATTCCAAGCCTTTCCTGCTGCCAGACGTTGCGAGCAGATATTTCCTTTCTCCCGGCTATCTCCTTCCCAAATTCAAAGGCCTGCGCCAATTCGTCAGTATATTCTTATTTGATCATCACCAGCAGCATTTTAAAGCGGGTGATCGCTTTGAGGGCATGCGGCCTGTTGGCCGGCATGATGATCATTTCACCTTCTTTGACCGAATACGGTTTGCCGTCAATACGGATCTCGGCCTCGCCTTCCAGAAGGCAGACCGCCGCGTCAAAAGGCGCCGTGTGTTCGCTCAATCCCTCGTCCTTATCGAAGGCGAAGACGGTCATCGTCCCCGAAGGCTTCCGGATGATCTCGCGGCTGATGACGGAATGCTCCTGGTAGCCGGATCGCGAAAGTTGTAATTGACCTAAGTCAAAACCCGGCCTCGACCGGCATTTTCCCTTGCAAAATATATGGAAGAGAAGGAAAATGGAGAAAAAGAGGCAGGTATGGGCGTGAAGGAGGGGGTAAATGTACACACACCTATTCTCTGAGCTTAGGATCGGGGGGATCACCCTGAAGAACAGGTTGACGATGGCCCCGTTATATCTCGGATATGCGGGGGAAGGCGGCACGGTGAGCAGCGTGCTGCTGGAACATTACCGGCTGATGGCAAAAAGCGGGGTTGCCATGGTGGTGGTCGAGAATGCGACGATAGACCATCCGACAGGCAGCGGCTCCAACAGGACGATCCGGGTAGATGCTGATGATTACGCGGAGGGATTAAAAAGGTTGTCCACAACGATCCGGCAGGAAGGCGCCGTTGCCTGTCTGCAGATCAACCACGCCGGGCGCTTTGCCGCTGTGAATGAACCCGTTGCGCCCTCTGCCGTCGAGACCTTCGGCAGGACCCCGAGGGCATTGACCACGGCAGAGATCCGGACGATCGTGAACAGGTATGCCGATGCTGCATTGCGGGTAAAGAACACAGGCTTCGACATGGTGGAACTGCATGGAGGCACGGGCTACCTGCTGGCCCAATTCCTCTCCCCCAGGACCAACAAGAGAGAGGATGAATACGGCGGCTCATTTGAGAACCGGCAAAGATTCCCGCTTGAGGTTGTTGCGGCGGTAAAAAATGCGGTGGGAGATTTCCCGATCGGTTATCGTTTTCTTGCGGATGAATGGTTGCCTGACGGTCTGCAACTGAACGAATCCGTCCGGTTTGCCCGTTCTCTCGAATCGGCGGGCATCGCATATCTTTCCGTAATGGGCGGAACGTACGAGTCTTTTCCGTTGCCGGATGTTGTGAATAGGTCCGGAAAGGACGGCTACATGGCCGACCTTGCGGCAGCCGTCAAAAAAGAGGTGAACATCCCGGTCATCGCTGCCGGAAGGATATCAACGGGCCCTCTGGCGGAAAGCATCCTCGAGGAAAAGAAGGCCGACCTGATCGGACTGGCGCGGGTCCTGTGGGCTGACCCCGAATGGCCTGAAAAGGTGAAACAGGGCATAGGGGGTGATATTGTCCGCTGCGACCCGGCCTGCGGCGACGCGTGCATGAAATTGATACTAAAAAGGAAGCCCGCCATCTGTGCACGATGGTCCCATGATAAAATACAAGAATGGAAGAATAGAATGGAATGATGGCAGGATTTCGTTTTGTTGACCAAGAGGCCTGAAATGGAAGAAAAGAAGATGGTGACGTGGATAGACTTTTCAATCTCCTCTGCCTATGAAGCTAAATACCCGGGCGTGGCCTTCTGGCTGACGCTCATTTCGGGCTGCCGGCCCTTAAGCGACAGCGCAGGGTTTGATCAATACAGGCGGAGTCTCCTGCGAAAGATGAGAAAGCGGGAGACGCTTGCCGGCATCTCTCGCCGCATCGATGCCTACGACCGGTTCTTCCAGGGCTTCGGATTCGAATGTCCCCTGCCCCAGCATCTTAAGAGAACTATCAACAGCGGGTTCCCGAGGTACAACCTCATGGTCGACGCCCACTTCATGGCCGAGATGTGCGCAGGCATCCTCGTGGCGGTCACCGATCTTGACCGCATTGAAGGCGGGCTCATGCTTGATGTGGCGCACGAAGGGGAGATGAGTGCTGGAATGGGGGGCCGCCAATTTATAACGAAAGAAGGGGAGATCGTGCTCCGGGACGAAAAGGACATCATCTGCGTACTCTGCCAGGGGGCAGACGAGAAGACAAAGGTGAGGGACGATACGCACAATGTTCTTTTCTATGCCTACGCCGTTCCCGGTATTGACGGGACCTATCTCAAAGAGGGATTGACCATTGCCGCAGAGACCATGGCCCTGTTCGGCGGCGGGGACGTCAAGGGCCTGGAGGTATTCGCCGGAGGAAAGAGCGTATAAGCACAGTATCTTACCTGTAAATGGGTATTATCGACAAAGGCATAGAAGAATACACTGCGGGAAAGGAGCGAACATTACCGGGGCGAGATAAACGGACCGGTAATGTTCGCAAAAGCGGGTCGATCGGGGAATGTAAAAAATAGCCGGATTTATAAAGGGATGAATTTTTCAAAGGGAGGACCATGAACATTGATAGAAGGGATTTCATTAAATACGGCGTTCTCGGCATGAGCACAGCCGCCCTCCTCGGCACAGGGGCGGCCGCCACGGCGCGTGATGCCGTGGCGGCCCGTGAACCTGCGCGGAAGGCGGACGCGGCGCGGACGGCAGGCACGGGGCATGGCGGCTTCATGAGGCCCTCAGGGAAAGAGGCCTATATTGCGAACCATGCCCTTTCGTGGTGGGTCAAACAGTTTCAGCTTCCCCTGCACATCTATTTTGCCCCCGTCATAGCGCAGAACGTGAGGGCCTTCAGGCAGGTCTTCCGGGACCTCTACCCCAAGGGCCACATACGGTTTGCAGCCAAGGCCTGTGCCCATCCGGCGGTGTTCAGGATCGTCGTCGGGGAAGGGGCCGGGATCGACGTGGCCTCCTACTACGAGACACAGTGCGCCCTTGAGGCCGGAGCGCCTCCGGAAGAGCTCGATCTCAACGGAAACTGCAAGGAGGACTTTCTCATTACCAAGGCTATCGAGACGGACATGCTGATCGTAGCCGACAGCATCGAGGAGTTCCAGGTCGTTTCCCGGATCGCAAAACAGATGGGAAAGAGCCCCCGGGTCGTCATGAGGATCAGCGGGTTCGAGCTCGGCCATGTCACGGCAGAGGCCATCTTCACCGCCGGCACGTGGACGAAATTCGGCGCCGACATTGAGGACATCCCGGCCTTCCTGAAAACACTGGGCGCACATCCCCATATCCGCTTTCTGGGTTTTCATACCCATATCGGCTCCCAGATCACCGACCTGGCCCCTTACCTTGCCGTGCTGGGCAAGATGATCGAGCTGGGCCATCTCCTGAAAGAGACGGGCGGGCATTGCGGGATCATCAACATCGGAGGCGGCTTTCCCGTCTCCTACGTGAGCAGGGAAGAATGGGAACGGTTCATGGAAAGGACTAAAGAAGGCTATCTCGCCGCACAGAGAGGGGATAGGAGCCGCATCTTCATATGGCACAACCGGACGGGAGGCTTCGAGGCCGGAACGGACGGCAGGATCGATACGTCACGCTGGAATGACGACAAGTTCTACAGCCCTTATCCCAAGGAGAAGATGGTGGAGGCCATTCTCAAGGGCACAGTGAAGGTCCACGGAAAAGACGTGAATACCATTCAGGCCCTGAAGACCCTGGGAGAACCTGCGCTGGTGATCGAACCGGGCCGCAGCGTGGTAGGCGATTCGGCGGTCACGCTGGCAAAAGTATCTCACGTGAGACGGATCGGCGGAGAACATAATCTGGTGACCCTGGAGATGGGCGTGACCAGTTTCGGAACGGCCCTGGTCTACATGCCGGTCCAGCGATGGGAGATCATCAACGATCATGACAGGAAGGACCCGGCCCCCTTCGAGACCTTCGTGGGAGGGAATCTGTGCTTTTCAGGCGACATGCTTGCAAAATACAAGATCTCCCTTCAGAGAAGACCGGTCCGGGGAGACATCATGCTCATACACGACACAGGTTGTTACGACGCCCAGTTCTTCGCCTCAAATGCAAACGCCTTCCCGCGCCCCGCCCGGGTCCTCGTGGACGCCGACGGCAGGATGACGGTGATGAAAAAGCGGGACACCTACGAGGAGATCTTCTCCCTGTAAGGACAACGCACTCTGTAGGAGAGATAGATACCGTTCAACGTTCCATGCTCAACGTTCAAGGTTAAGGCTTTCCGGCGGAGGAAGGTTATTTATATTTTTATGGATGCTCCCGTCACGCCTGTCATATTGCCACTTCGAAGGATATCACGTCGTAATGGACTTCGGGCACCTTTTTGTTCCCTGAATCCACGATGTCGATGATTCCAAGCTGATTAAGGTAGCTGAGGTCCTGCAATACATTCTTGAGATCGCGCCCTGTAATCTTGGCCAGTTCATATATTGATGACGGCTTCCTGTCCTTGATTATTTTCAGCATCGCCAATCTTTTTTCTGTCAGGGCCTTGCGCATATCTTTGACGTTGCTGAAATAAACACCTGATTTCTTCTTCACCCCTTTACCTTTTGAAAGCGCTTCGTAAGTTTTTCCTGCCTCCCTGATGGTATCCTCCAGGGATTTAATCTCTATATGTATCTTTTTAATCTTCATCCCAACTCCTCCCTCGTAATTTCTCTAAATCTTTCTTGAAATCTTCCAAGAGCGTCCAGATATCGGAAAAGAGATATTCTTCCTCACGATTCATAAAATGGCGATGATAGCCCTTCCCCTCGGCGTTATCATAACCCAGCAACCTCCTGCCATCTTTAACATACACAATCGATAATTTAATCCCCTGAGGCTTGTCTTTTGTTTTTGGTACTTTCCATATCTTGATCTCAACGATCTCTTCTTCTTTTATCTCTTTGTGTGCAATACCAAAGTTGCAGCCATAGTGGGTATATTATACCAACCAATGATATATGTCAATAGATTGTAGGAATTTTTTTAATTCCTTCTCAATGTTCCGTACATTCCCCCTTGCAAAATATGTGGAATAAGAGGAAAATGGGGAAAAGAGGCGGCAGGGAACAATTCCAATGGATGACCGGAGATATCTGAAGATCTCCAAAAGCAGGCTCGAGGCCCTCGTTGACGGCATCTTTGCGTTTGCGATGACGCTGCTCGTCACCGGCCTTGTCATCCCCCATCTTTCAAAAGGAGAGGCGAAGGCAAGGCTTGCCGTCAGCATTGCAGAGATGCGATCCGAGTTCATTTCGTTTCTGGTTGCGTTCTTTGTCCTTGCTTCGTTCTGGCAGATGCACAACCGGCAGTTTCACTATGTCCGCGTGGTCGACTCCGGTATCGTAAGGATCACGCTGTTTATCCTGGCGTGCGTGGTGCTGATGCCGTTTACCACGTATATCAGTGGAGTTTATTCAGACATGCAGATTGCCGTCAACCTTTTTCATGCCAACATGTTCAGCCTTGGGCTGCTCTTCCTTATTCACTGGTGGTACCTCACGAGAACTCCTGATATAACGTCAGTTGAGATCAGCAGCCGCGATGCTTCGAACGGGATGAGCAGGGTCCTGGTAACGCCGGCTATCTCAATCCTGGCATTCTTAGTCTCGTTCATCAGTCCATCGTGGTCCATGGCCACATATCTTCTTATCATACCCTCCGTCGCTATTGTACGGCGATACTGTCAGTCAACGATTTAGGACCTTTTGCTTGAAGAGGGGGGGCGGATGCCCGCCTGCGGGTGCACTTGCAAGAGCATATCCTGAAGCTGTCGGCTTTCAGCCGATAGCCGCTTATCGCATCTTCTTTCCCAGCACGATCGATGTTTCGATCTGGCGGTCGGGGATGGACCAGTATTTTTTGAGCAGCCCGTCCTTGTCGGGCATGACCTCGTATCCGTGCTTCTTGTAGAAGTCGATCGCCCACGTGGCCGCCTTCCACGTGCCGATGAGGAGCCACTCGGTATCGACCTGCTTTTCGATGAAGGCGAGGAGCTTCGAGCCGATGCCCTTTCCCTGGCTTTCCGTGCACACGTAAGCGTGGCGAATGAGGGTCGTATCCTTGACCGGTTCTTTCCCCATGACGCCGAGGAGCTTCAGATCCTTTCTGTAGCCGTAAAAGCGCATCCTCCGCATCTCTGCCGTCAGCTCCTCCATCGGCATGTAGGGCTCGTGGTAGCGGTCCCCCGGGATCACGCCCCTGTACCGTGTTGCGCCGTCATTGACCACCTTGAACATTTCCTGTGGATCTCGTGCCTCGAATATCCCCTCCTTCCAGAAGCCGAAGAGGTCGTAGGCGTTCTGAAAGCCGATGCGGGACATGGCCTTCTCGTCGCCCACAAGATAGCGGATCACATCGTAATTCTTGCGGATGCCGGGAACAGCGGGGAAATCGGTGCCGAAGAGGTATTTGCTGCTGAACGTTGCCATGGACGGAAAATACCGGAGCAGGTTCTGCGGAGGCAATCCCGAAACATCGATATAGACGTTCTCAAATCTTTTCGCGAGGAATTCCGCTGTCTGGTACCAGAAGCCGCGGCCGCCGTGGCAGAGGATGACCTTCATGTCCGGGAAATCGCCGATCACGTCGTCGAAGGTATAGGGGTCGGAATAGCGCATCTTTGAACCCTTGATGAGGCTTGTGCCTGCGTGAAAAAAGACAGGCAGCCCCGCCTTCTCGCAATGCTCGTATATCGGATAGAGTTTCGGGTCGTTGGCGTAAAAGAGGCCGTGGATGGGATGAATCTTAAGCGCCCTGGCGCCCTTCCGCAACTGGTCCTCAAATTCTCCCGCAAGGTCGTCGTGGTAGTTCGGGTTGAGGTTCGCGATGGGGATGAGCTCAGGATGTATGGCGCTGATCTCAAGCGCCCTTTCGAAGGGCATAACCCCTGCCGTTTTAGGGGAGTATTCGGGGATCAGGATGCCGCCGAAAACCTCTTCCCTCTTTATCACATCCCCGTATTCCCGAGGCAGCTGGTTTCCCGCTTCGTCGTAGATCTCCTGTGCGTAGGGGCCGGCGTCTGTCCATAGCCGTTTTGCCGGACCGGTCCATTCATGCATGTGGCCCGCGTGAATATGGACGTCGATGATATTCATACATTTCGTTATATAGTATGGAAAAGGTTATGGCAAGGGAAAAGGCGGTTCAGGCTATTCATATTTTTCTTGAAACAGCACTTGCCCTATGTGTTAATTGTAGGCTATGGCAGCGACCATTGACGTAGACCTCGGCCGCAGGTTTTACATGCTTGGCGTGATCCACAGGGATGAAAGAAACCGGGCATTGCTTCGCCAATGGATCGCCGGCATAGGGCCCGATGTTGTCACGCTTGAGTTTACGAATTACGGGCTGATGTTCAGAAAAGAAAATCGCGAAATATATAAAAAGCGTATTGACGAAATTGCAAAAAAACTGAAAAATGATAAGAGATCATATAATGAAGCTGCGAAGGGGGACCTGGAGTCTTTCATAAACATGCCAGACGAATATGAGATCGTTTCCGAATATTGCGCAGAGCGGCAGATACCCTTCTATTTGATTGATATGGACCTGTTCTCTTACTTGAAATTACGGGATACGGAAGAATTATTTGATGCCGGCAACGTCGAGAGGCTCCTGACAGAAAAGGGTGCCGGCAACGGTTATAGCGAGGCGGCGATGGCGCGGCTCTTCTTCAAGTCCGGCCTGAAAGGCGTTCCTTATGACGACGAGATGTACGTCCGCGACAGGTATATGGCCGACAGGCTTTCCCTTCTGATGAAGCATTCTCCTGAAAAGAGGTTCCTTCATATTACAGGCTGGAGGCACCTTGAAGATCCACACGGCCTTTATGCACCCTTGAATCCGCTGAAGGTATTTCCTTATGGTTAAGCTATTTGTTTTTGATCTCGGCAATGTGATCCTCCCCTTTGACCACAGGCAGATCGCATACAAGCTCCACGAGGTTTCCATGGTAGCAGGGAGGTTTTCCCCTGATGAAATCTTCAGATATATGTTCGATATGGAGAACGGCCTTATCAATGTTTATGAAGAAGGCCTGATGTCTTCAACTGATTTTTTTATGAAGTTGAAGGAGAAGTATAAGCTTGATATAGATTTTGAGGAATTCAAGGACATATGGAACCCCATCTTCCAGGAAGACCATGAGGTGAGCGATATCATCACCTACCTGAAAGGCAAAGGGCATCCCCTTTTCCTTCTCAGCAACACGAACGAGCTTCATTTTGCCTATATCACGGAGGTTTTCCCGATCGTACATTTAATGGACGAGTGGATACTCTCCTTCGAGGTCGGCGCAAAAAAGCCGAAGCAGAGGATATACGATGAGATCTTCAAAAGAACGGACGTGCAGAGAAGGGAAATCCTGTTCATCGACGACATACAGAGACATGTAGAAGTTGCAGAAGGTCTTGGCTTGCAGGGGGTAGTGTTCAGAAGCGCCGGCGACATATGGAATGCAATGAAGGAAAATTTTATATAACAATGATCAGGTATCCTCAGATAGACCCGGTGATTATTAAGATAGGCCCTCTTTCCCTGCGGTGGTATGGCCTCATGTATGTTCTTGGTTTTGCCTCTTCCTATCTGCTGACGATTTACCAGTTGAAAAAGAGGGCCCTGAAGATCGAAAGGGCCAGGATAGACGACCTGTATTTCTATCTCATCGTCGGGCTTATCGTCGGCGCGCGGCTCGGGTATATCCTTTTTTATAACCTTTTGTTCTATCTCGAAAACCCTTTAGAAGTATTTGTGCTCTGGCACGGCGGAATGTCTTTTCACGGGGGGCTCATAGGGGCCTTTATCGCAGGATATGTGTATATAAAAAGGAAGAAGCTCGGTTTTTTCCTGATCATTGACCTTATCATCCCAACCTGCCCCGTCGGAATCGGGTTCGGCAGGCTCGGGAACTTCATAAACGGCGAGCTTTTTGGAAGGCCGACTGACGTGCCATGGGCGATGGTGTTTCCCCAGGGCGGCAGCCTCCCGCGGCACCCGTCGCAGTTGTACGAGGCCTTTTTTGAAGGGTTCCTTCTATTTGCAATACTTTGGATCTATAAGGATTTTAAGAAGCGCGAGGGGGATGTCTTCGCGCTCTTTTTGATCCTCTATGGATGCTTCAGGATCTTCTGCGAATTTTTCAGGGAGCCCGATCTCCAGATAGGCCAGATCCTTGGCCTTTTCAGCATGGGGCAGCTTTTAAGCGGACTAATGATAGCGGCAGGGCTGTTCCTGAAATACTACTGGCTGCCGAAAAGATCGGCACGCACCTAAAGAAGTTGCTTCTTGCACTTCTCGTTGTTCGCTATCAACTATATCACTGCCTTTATGCCAGATACTCGTCACTCGATACTGGATGCTGGTTCAAACCAGTGACAAGCAACGAGTAACGAGGGACAAGGTTTTGGCTGACAGCTGACAGCTGGCAGCTTATACGATCTCCACCAGCCCGCTGTCGATATCGTAGTAAGCGCCGACGACCTTAACCTTTCCCCCCTTTACCAGCTTTGCAATGATCGGCGTTGAGGTCTTTACCTGTTTCGTAACGAGGTCAATGTTTATCCTGATGGCGTTGTCTATAATGTCGCCTTTTTTGACTTTCGCCTTTTTGACTGCGGGAATAATCGCCTTTGCGATGCTCCCGATATGTCCGTGGGCCTCTCCGCCCTGTACGGTGGCGGTGACGGCGCCGCATTTTGAGTGGCCGAGGATGACAACGAGCCTGGTCCCAAGATGGTCTACTGCGTATTCGATGCTGCCGAGGGCTATGTCATCAACGATGTTGCCGGCATCGCGGATAACAAAGATATCGCCGATCCCCTGGTCAAAGAGGATCTCCGGAGGTATGCGGGAATCCGAGCAGCCCACTATCACCGCAAAAGGCTTCTGCCCCTTCGATACCTCGGCCCGGCGCCTTACCCCCTGGTTTGGGTGTTTCTGCTTTAATGACGCATATCTCTTATTGCCGTCGGTTAGCTTCTTTAACGCCTGATCTGCCTCGGTATGATGGCTCATGATGCCCTCCAGAATTTTTACAGTATAATTTTTTACAGTATAATAAAAGATTTGATAGAAATCATCAAGGTAAATAACCAAACGCCAATAGCCGAACATCCGATAAAAAAAGGAGATCCAGCATTCCCTCTCCCCCCCCGAATAGCTATGCCGCTTCTATCCTCTGATACCTCGCAGCTTGCTGCGGAGTGGTTCATTAATAATATAGTTCTGCAACCGGCTTTGTGACTATCAGGTACAAAACCGACAGGAAGACATATGACAGCCATTACGAAGGCGTGCCCGCAAAGCCGTGGCATGTTTCCTGCGCCCGCAACAAGGGGATATTGTTTTGTGTCGCGTGTATGTAGACGGCACAGAAGGGGGTGCCCCATAATTGTGAAAATATTAACAAAATTTTGTTGACAACTTTTGTATACATGTTTAAAATAATTCGTCTAAGCGAACTAAGGATAACAAGCAGGTCAATCCAAATATTAAATCAGGAGGTTTTGTATGGCAGCAATGAAGGAAGAGAACAACAAGTATTACCCCTCAAAGGAATTCGTCGACCAGGCATATGTAAAGAGCCGTGAAGAGTATGAGAAGATGTGGAAGCAGTCCGTAGAGGACCCGGAAGCCTTCTGGGGCAACGCGGCAAAAGAATTGTTCTGGTTTAAGCCGTGGCTGAAGGTCAACAGGGAAGATTTTGCCAAAGGCGAGATCGAATGGTTCATCGGCGGCAAGACAAACATCTCTTATAACTGCCTTGACTATCAGATCGAAAAGGGCAAGGGCGACAAGGTTGCCATCCTCTTCCAGGGCGAGCCCGAAGACGACGTGGTAAAGCTCACTTACAACGAGATGTTGAAGCTTGTATCGAGATTCGCGAACGTGCTGAAGAAAAAGGGCGTCCGCAGGGGCGACAGGGTTGCCATCTACCTTCCTATGATCTGGCAGCTCCCCGTTGCAATGCTTGCATGCGCAAGGATCGGCGCCATCCATACGATCGTTTTCGGCGGTTTCTCAGCTGAGGCGCTCCGCGACAGGATACTTGATGCAGGCGCAAAGGTCCTTATTACAGCGAACGGCTACTGGCGTTCCGGCAAGAACGTGAGCTCCAAGGCGAATGCAGACACGGCATGCGACCTCTGTGCAGCGCAGGGCCACACAGTTGATAAAGTCATCGTTGTAAAGAGGCTTGAAAAGTTCGACGTCCCGATGAAGGCAGGCAGGGATACGTGGTTTGAGGAAGAGCTCGCGGCAGCAGACATTACCGATACATGCCCGGCCGAGATGATGGATGCAGAAGATCCTCTCTTCATCCTTTACACCTCAGGCTCCACCGGCAAACCGAAGGGCGTTCTCCACACCGTCGGCGGCTATATGGTCTATACATACCACAGCTTTAAATATATCTTTGATTACAAGGATAAGGACGTCTTCTTCTGTACAGCGGATATCGGTTGGGTAACGGGTCACTCCTATATCGTCTATGGGCCGATGTCGAACGGCGCAACATCGATCGTCTTCGAGTCAGTCCCCACATTCCCGAACCCAGACAGGTTCTGGCAGATCGTTGAGAAGTTCAAGGTCAACACCTTCTACACAGCTCCTACCGCTATCAGGGCGCTCATGAAAGAGGGCGAGAAGTGGCCGCAGGGCAGGAACCTCTCATCCCTGAGGCTCCTTGGCTCCGTCGGCGAGCCCATCAACCCGGAGGCATGGCTGTGGTACCACAAGTACGTTGGTGGAGAGAACTGCCCCATCGTCGATACCTGGTGGCAGACTGAAACAGGCGGCATACTCATTACGCCTCTCCCAGGCGCATGGCCGACCATACCCGGATTTGCAACCCTGCCGTACTTTGGTGTTCATGCCCGCACATTACAGTCAAGGTCCGATGCATCTAAACCGGCAGTAGACGCACCCGTCAACGAACAGGGCGAGCTCTGCATTGCAAGATCGTGGCCCGGCATGATGAGGGGCGTTTTTGGCGAACCCGAAAGGTTCTTCAACACATACTTTGTCCAGCAGCCCGGCTTTTACTTCTCCGGCGACGGGGCAATAAGGAACGAGGACGGCTATTTCAGGCTCATGGGCCGCATTGACGACGTTGTCAACGTGTCAGGCCACAGGATGGGTACCGCAGAGGTTGAGGCAGCACTTAACTCCTATACCTCATCAGTTGCAGAGTCTGCCGTTGTCGGTTTCCCGCACGAAGTGAAGGGCGAAGACCTTTACGCATATATCATTTTGAAAACAGGTGTTACCGGTGATGATGCACTGAAGAAAACACTGGTGGCACACGTAAGGAAAGAGATCGGTCCTATCGCGTCTCCCGGCAAGATCCAGTTCGTATCAGGTCTGCCGAAGACACGTTCCGGCAAGATCATGAGAAGGATCCTGAGAAAGGTCGCATCCGGCGAGATCGACCAGATTGGCGATACCACAACACTTGCCGATCCGGCAATAGTCGATGAGATCGTAAAGGGCAGGCAGTAAGATCTCTGATACAACGAACATAAAAGCCCCCGGAGAAACCTCCGGGGGCTTTTCGTATATAGTATATAGTATATAGAAGACGAAGATACAAAACAGGAACCATATACGGGTAGCCGGGTTTACGAACTACGATATACGATATACGAATGACGAAATACGGTTTTTATGTATACGCTTAATTCAACGAAAGGCTACCATGTGGGCCAATTGAACACGCTCGGATGGGAGCTGACGGTCTGCAACGCCCTCCATCCGGCGGGGACGCCTCTACGGAAAATACTCACCCGTGACGATTCTTTTGGTCATCTTCTCTATGATTATCTGGTTAGATTTGTGCCTATGGAAAAGATCGCGAGGGTGATTGAGGTCGGCGGGGGGTACGGCTATCTGATGAAGGATTTCCTTGAAAGGAACAGTACGCTGGAGCCGTGCATGCTCGATATCTCTCCATTTCTTCTCGATAAACAGAAGAAGTCACTCGGGGAGCACAATGTTTCCTACAGGGAGGGGGATTTTCTGGAGACAGACCCTGCCTTTCTTGAGGGGTTTGACCTGGTGGTGTTAAATGAAAATTTGGGGGACTTCCCGACCCTTGTTGGCCTGAGCGAAGGCCTGCTCCGATCTTCTTCCGGCGTTGCTGATCCGATCCTTAGGTCAGCGCTTCATTTTTTTACCAGGTACGATCTTGAAAAGCCTGAAGGCGTTTTTAACCTGAACATAGGCGCCCTGCAGGCCATAGAAAGGCTTTGTGCCGCAGGCATTCCGTATATTTATTTGGGTGAGCACAGCTGCGAAGCTGCTGTCCACGAACCGTTGAGGCCCTTGATCTGCATCGAGTCCACAGGGAACCCCGGGAGGATAGCGCTGAAGGGGCACGATGAATATACCATAAAATTCTCCTACCTTGAGTCTATCGCCAGGGCCTTTCGCTACCGCTCTGTCCGCGGGCCTTTTGCAGACTTCATCACATTTGATATGACCGAAAGTATCAAAAGCATACTTGCCACAAGGGGCAGGGAGGGCGATGAGGCGGAGATGGTCTGCCAGTTTATCGAAGACCTCTTTCAGTATGAATACATGATCATGATCAAAGACTGATACCGAACTGCCTTCATCCAATATATAAAAAGTGTGAGCGAAACCCCTGTCTGCAGGGAGTTTCGCTCACACCGGGATGTGCCTGTTCTCTATGAACGCTTCGGCGGTTTCAGGAGCAGGAGGGCGATGATAATGCCGAGAATGGCCATGCCTGCCGTGGGGATGAAGGCCTTCAGGTAGCTCCCGAAGACATCCTTTGCCATACCTGAAATGATGCCGCCTATGATGGCGCCAAGGCCGTATGCGCTGAACATAACGCCGTATTTTTGGGCATAGCCTTCAAGGCCAAAGAATGTCGCGGTGCCTGCAGGACCGATGGCAAGCCAGCCGCCAAGGCAGAGCCAGAAGCCGCAGAAGGCTATCGCATAGAGCATTGTTGACCCCTGTCCCGCGCTGAGCATCATGAAGGATGCAACAGCGATAATGACGAAGGAGAGTATTGCCGCCCCCTTTGGTGTGATCTTGTCAGAGAGCGCGCCGAAGATGGGACGGCCGATGCCGTTGAAGATCGCGAATATAGACACAAGAAATGCGGCAGTGCCGATATCAAGGCCGATCACCTCTCTTCCCACCGTTGCGGATATGCCGATGGCCATAAGGCCTGCCGTTGAGCCTAATATGTAGCAGAGCCATAAGCCATAGAAGCTGGATGTGCTGAGCATCTGTCCTGCCGTGAAGGACGATGCAGTAGCGCCACCTGCCGGTTGCGGCGGGTTCCAGCCGGCAGGCTTCCATCCTGCTTCGGGGAACCGCATGAACATGGAGAGGATAACCGTGACGATAAGGAACCCGATCCCCATCATGCCGAAGGTGTTTAGAGGCCCGGAAGATGCAATAAGGTTTTTCGCAAGCGGCGCCGTTACAAAGGCTGAAGCGCCGAAGCCGAGGAGCGAAAGCCCCACGGCAAGGCCTTTTTTGTCGGGAAACCATTTTGTGGCAACGGAGACAGGTCCGCCATAGACGATGCCGACACCTGCTCCTCCGATGACCCCGTATGTTATGACGACCATGGTCATGCTGCCGGCAAACTTTGTCAGTATCCAGCCAAGGCCCACAACGATGCCGCCGACGATCATAACCTTTCGAGGCCCCAACTTGTCGATAAAACGGCCGGAAAAGAAGGTAAAGAGTGCGAAAATCGCAAGGAAGACCATGAAGGGCAGATTGCCCTGGGTTGCAGTTGCGTTAAACATCGTTTCCAGTGGCTTCTTGAAGACGCTGTATGCGTACACGGCGCCCAGGCACATGTTGATGATCATGCCGAGCACGACAAAGATCCACCGTCCGGCATTTGCGGACATGCCAAAAACTTTTGTATCGTCGGACATATGAATTTACCTCCCGAAAATGTATTCAAATTACAGACTTGACTGAAGATATTATACTCAGTCAGTTAATGTCAAGTCTTTTCCGTGACCAAATTCACAAGACATATACATCAAATAACCAATAACCAAACACCAATTAATACTCAATAACCAATGACCGAATCACCGAAGGGGAAAAATGCAAATCTTTGTTTGGTCATTGAATATTGGGTATTGGTACTACGTGCTTATCACTGGTATCCAGCATCCGGCAGACAGCACAAGGGCCGTGAATCGTCAGGCATCAGGCGATTAAGCCCCTTACGACTTACGCCTCACAACTTACGGGTGTTCTGCCGTGAGCCATGAGCTGCCCCTGGTCCTATTTTTGTGGGTATAATCTATAACTGTTTAATTTAATAGCATATTTTATTCTATGATAATTTTTTATTCACTTCGTAAAATTTTTTGACCTTTTTACCGCACGTTCCATGCCATACAGGGGCCCGTCTTTTTATTAAAAATCTTTAAAAATTTCTTGACATTACATGACTAAATCGTTTAATATACCAAAGTTTTTCGCAGTGTACCAATATCCCTTAATAAAATGAGGGATTATTTTTTTGGAGGTTTTGATGCCTACTATTAACCAATTAGTGAGGCGAGGGAGAGAAGCCGTCAAAAAGAAGAGTTCTTCTCCGGCCCTTACCGATTGCCCACAGAAAAGAGGAGTCTGCGTAAGAGTATATACGACCACTCCAAAAAAACCGAACTCTGCATTGCGCAAGGTGGCTCGTGTCAGGCTTACAAACGGCATCGAAGTGACCACATATATACCGGGGATCGGACATAACCTTCAGGAGCACTCCGTTGTGTTGATCAGGGGCGGAAGAGTAAAAGACTTGCCCGGTGTCAGGTACCATATTATCAGAGGTTCTTTGGACGCAAGCGGCGTAGTGAACAGAAAGAAGAGCAGATCAAAATACGGCGCCAAGAGACCGAAGCAATAAAGGAGCGTTTTCATGCCGAGAAAAGGACATGTTTCAAAGAGAGAAAAACTGCCTGACCCGAAATATAATGACCTGCTCGTGCAGAGGCTTGTAAGCTGCGTCATGCTGGATGGGAAAAAGAGCACTGCAACGGGTATTGTATATGGCGCGTTCAATCTCATAGAAAGCAAGATCAAAGACGAGCCGTTAAAGGTCTTTCATAAGGCGGTTGAAAATATCAGGCCGGAGATAGAGGTTAAGGCGAGACGCGTGGGCGGGGCAACGTACCAGGTGCCTGTTGAGGTAAGACTGAATAGAAAACTTTCGTTGGGCATCAGATGGCTCATCAGATATGCAAGGGAAAGATCAGAAAGAACGATGGTCGAAAAGCTCGCAGGAGAGATCATCGACGCCTATAACAACAAGGGAGCTGCCGTAAAGAAGAGGGAGGATACCCACAAGATGGCGGAGGCCAACAAGGCTTTTGCCCATTACAGATGGTAGCACGTTCGTTATGAATCAAAATGTAAGAAACGTCGGGATCATGGCTCATATTGATGCAGGGAAGACCACTGCTACCGAGCGGATGCTGTTCTATACAGGAGTGAACAACAGGATCGGGGAAGTTGATGACGGCGCTGCGACGATGGATTGGATGGAAGAAGAAAAGGAGCGCGGCATCACCATCACCGCTGCAGCCACCACCTGTTTCTGGAACGACCACAGAATAAACATTATCGACACGCCGGGCCATATCGACTTTACGATAGAAGTGGGCAGGTCGTTGAGGGTCCTCGACGGGGCGGTGGCGCTTTTCTCCGCGGTGGAGGGCGTAGAGCCGCAATCCGAGACCGTCTGGAGACAGGCCGACCGCTACGGCGTGCCGAGGATAGGCTTCGTGAACAAGATGGACAGGCCCGGGGCTGATTTCCAAAGATGCATTGCCATGATACAGGAGATATTAAAAACCAACCCGCTTGTCCTGCAACTGCCGATCAAGGAAGGGGATGAATTTCTCGGTGTTGTGGACATCATTGCCGGGAAGGCCGTCCTTTATGACAAGGACAGGTTTGGATACGAATATTCCCTCTGCGACATACCCGCACATATGGCCGCCGAGGTTCATGCAGCGCGGGAAAGAATGATGGAGACGCTTTCCGAGGTCGATGACGATTTCATGCTGCGGTTCCTGGAGGGCGATGAGATCGGAGAAGGCGAGATCAAGAGGGTAATACGCAAGGGGACGCTCAGCGGGAACATCCTGCCGGTGCTGTGCGGCAGCGCTTTTAAGAACAAAGGCATCCAGCCGCTTCTTGACGCGATCGTGGACTATCTCCCGTCTCCTCAGGATATATCGCCGCACAACTGCTGGACAGAGGACGGGGAAGAGAAGACCCTCGTCGGAACAAAAGATGAGAAGTTCAGTGGGCTCGTTTTTAAGATCATGAACGACCCCTTTGTCGGCCATCTTACCTATATCAGGATCTATTCAGGCGAATTGAGAACGGGCGGTACCGTTCTGAACACATCAAAATTAAAGACAGAGCGGGTCGGCCGCATAATGAGGCTTCACGCGAACAAAAGGGAAGAGATAAAAAAGGTGGAGGCCGGGGATATCTGTGCGATCGTCGGCTTGAAAGGCGTCTCAACGGGCGATACGCTTGCTGATCCCGACATGCACATATCTTTCGAGGCAATAGAGGTTCCGGCGCCCGTCGTTTCCTGCGCGATTGCCCCGAAAAAGAAGGATGACCTCAAGAAGATGTGGCTTGTCTTCAACAAATACACCGTTGAGGACCCGTCGCTTACCGTGAGGCTTGACAGCGAGACGGGAGAGGTTATTCTCTCCGGCATGGGTGAACTTCACCTTGAGATCATTATGGACAGGGCGAAAAGAGAGCATAACCTTGAAATGCTTTCCTCGCCCCCGCAGGTAGCCTACCGGGAGGCCATCACAAGGCATACGACAGGAACGGGCAAGTATATAAAACAATCCGGGGGACGGGGCCAATACGGCCATGTCGTGCTGCAGGTATCTCCCCACGAGGGGGCCGGATTTATCTTTGAGAACAAGACTGTGGGCGGCGCCATACCGCGGGAATACATTTCCAGCATAGAGGCGGGGATCAAGGAGACGCTGGAAAAGGGTATTGCATATGGATACCCGTTGATCGACATCAAGGTTGAGCTTTTGGATGGCTCTTTTCATGAAGTGGATTCGTCGGAGCTTGCGTTCAAGCTCGCCGGGTCCATCGGCGTAAAGGATGCCATAGCAAAGGCAAACCCTGTTCTCCTCGAACCCGTCATGAAGGTCGACATCAATGTCCCTGGAGAGTTTCTCGGATCCGTCATAAGCGATATCTCGTCGAGGAGAGGCAGGATCGCTGAAATAGGCGACAGGAACGATTTCAAATCAATTCTTGCTTACCTGCCGCTGGACGAGATGTTTGGATATACGACGAGGCTTCGTTCGGTAACCCAGGGAAGGGGCTATTACAGCATGGAATTTTTTCATTATGCCCCCGTGCCGCAGCATATCTATGAAAACATTTTAAAAAATAGAGATAAAAATCAAACGGAGGTTCTCTATGGCTAAGAAGAAGTTTGAGAGGACAAAGCCCCACGTGAATATCGGAACGATCGGGCATATCGATCACGGGAAGACGACGCTTACCTCTGCGATCACGAGGTGCCTCGCCAACCGGGGGTTTGCGGAATGGATCCCCTTTGACCAGATCGACAAGGCCCCGGAAGAGAAGGAAAGGGGCATCACGATCGCGACGGCGCACGTGGAGTATGAGACCGATAACCGCCACTACGCCCACGTGGACTGTCCGGGCCACGCGGACTACATCAAGAATATGATCACCGGCGCCGCCCAGATGGACGGCGCGATCCTCGTTGTCGGCGCAAACGACGGGCCCATGCCCCAGACGAGGGAGCACATCCTCCTCGCCCGCCAGGTCGGCGTCCCCTTCATCGTCGTCTACCTGAACAAGGTCGACATGGTCGACGACCCCGAGCTTATCGAGCTCGTCGAGCTTGAGCTCCGGGAGCTTCTTACCCAGTACGAGTTCCCCGGGGACAAGATCCCCATCATCCGGGGCAGCGCGCTGAAGGCCCTGGAGCACGGCTGCGGCAACCGGGACTGCCCTGACTGCAAGAGCATCTATGAGCTCATGGATGCCATCGACTCCTATATCCCCGAGCCGGTCCGCGATATCGCCAAGCCCTTCCTGATGCCCGTAGAGGACGTCTTCTCCATCTCCGGCCGCGGCACCGTCGTCACCGGCAGGGTGGAGCGCGGCGTCATCAAGCCCGGCGAAGAAGTGGAGATCATCGGCTTCCGCGCCACGGAAAAGACCGTCGCCACCTCCGTTGAGATGTTCCGGAAGATCCTCGACCAGGGGCAGGCCGGCGACAATATCGGCGTACTTTTGCGGGGGACCAAGAAGGACGAAGTGGAGCGCGGCCAGGTCTTGGCCAAGCCCGGCTCCATCAAGCCCCACACGAAGTTCAAGGGAGAGGTCTACATCCTCGCGAAAGAGGAGGGAGGCCGCCATACCCCGTTCTTCTCCGGGTACCGTCCCCAGTTCTACTTCCGCACCACCGACGTGACCGGCGTGGCAAAGCTCCCCGAAGGCGTCGAGATGGTCATGCCTGGCGACAACGTGACCTTGAGTGTCGAGCTCGTTACCCCCATTGCCCTTGAAAAGGAACTCCGCTTTGCCATCAGGGAAGGCGGCAAGACCGTAGGCGCAGGGGTCGTCACCGAGATTAGCGAGTAAAGGGGGAGGGATGAGGCAACGAATCAGGATATGCCTGAAGGCCTTTGATCATAGATTACTTGATCAATCGGTGAAGGAGATAGTTGATGCGGCAAAGAAGACGGGGGCGCAGGTGGTTGGCCCGGTACCATTGCCGACGAAGATACAGAAGTACTGCGTATTAAGGTCCCCGCATATCGACAAGAAATCAAGGGAACAGTTTGAGATAAGAACGCATAAGCGGCTGATAGATATCGTTGAGCCTACACAGCAGACAGTGGATGCACTGATGAAGCTTGAACTGGCTGCGGGCGTGGACGTGGAGATAAAATCGTAGGAGCAGGTATGGCATTAGTGGACGTATTGAATGTTGAGGGAGCGAAGGTCGGAGAAGTTGAGGTAAGCGATGCAGTCTTCAACTGCGAGGTAAAACCCCACCTTATCCACGATGTGGTAAAGATGCAGCTCGCGAACAGAAGAAGCGGTACGGCATCGGTGAAGACAAGGAAGGAAGTAAGAGGTGGCGGGAAAAAACCCTACAGGCAGAAAGGGACCGGGAGGGCGAGACAGGGCACCTCAAGGTCGCCGCTGATGCCGGGCGGCGGTTCTGTGTTCGGGCCGAAACCGAGGGATTACCGTTATGCAGTGCCAAAAAAGGTGAGAAGGAGCGCCCTGAGGTCAGCCCTTACCGTCCGGAATACAGGATCGAATATGAAGGTCCTTGACAAGCTGGAGCTTCAGGATATCAGTACGAAAAATTTCAACGGCATCGTGAAGACCCTGAGCCTCACAAAACCCCTGTTCATCATTGAGAAGAAGGACGAGATCGTTGAAAAATCCGCGAGAAATATACCTCACGTGAAGATCCTCAAATGCGACGGATTGAATGTGTACGATATCATCAGGCATGATCAGCTTGTACTGACCGTGGATGCGCTACGGAAAATAGAAGAGGTATTGGCATCATGAACGAGTACGATATTATACGCCGCCCCATAATTACCGAGAAGAGCACATTGCTGAAGGATAACGGGAACCAGTATGTATTCGAGGTCCACCGGGACGCAAATAAGATAGAGATCAAACATGCCGTTGAGAAGCTCTTCAAGGTAAAGGTGCTTTCTGTGAGCGTCAGCAACCTGGAAGGCAAAAAGAAGAAGCTCGGCAGATTTGCCGGCAAGCGGCCTGATTGGAAAAAGGCGATCGTGAAGTTGAGTCCGAAAGATAAAATCTTGATTTTTGAAGGTGCAGGTGCATAATGGGCGTAAAAGAATATAAACCTACCTCTGCAGGCAGGAGATTCATGAGCGGCCTTACCTTTGAGGAGATCACCAAGAAGGGGCCCGAGAAATCACTGCTTGTCCCAAGGAAGAAAACGGGCGGAAGAAACCATACGGGGAAGATCACCACCAGGCACATCGGTGGCGGACACAAGAAAAGATACCGGATCATCGACTTCAAGAGGGATAAGTTCGAGATCCCCGGTAAAGTCGAGGGTATAGAATATGACCCCAACAGGTCGGCGAATATTGCCCTTATCAGTTACGCAGACGGCGAGAAGCGGTATATAATCTCACCGCTGGGGCTCAAGGCGGGCGATACGATCATTGCGAGCACAAAACCCGATACGGAGATCAAGGAGGGCAACTCGCTTCCCCTGAAATTTATACCCCTTGGAACCTTTGTTCACAACGTGGAGATGAAGCCCGGCAAAGGCGGGCAGCTCGCGCGGAGCGCAGGGAACTATGCGCAGCTTGTTGCCAAGGAAGGCGGTTACGGACACGTCAGGTTGCCTTCCGGCGGAGTCAGGCTGATAAACCTTGCATGTATGGCGACCATAGGCCAGGTGGGAAACATTGACCATGAAAATATAACCATCGGCAAGGCCGGAAAACCAAGGTGGCAAGGCACCAGGCCGACCGTTCGCGGAACGGCAATGAACCCTGTTGACCACCCCCTCGGCGGCGGCGAAGGAAGATCGAAGGGCGGAAGGCACCCCTGCTCCCCGTGGGGCCAGCTGTCGAAGGGCATGAAGACAAGGAAAAACAAGAGGACGAATAAGTTCATTATAAAGCTCAGAGGGTAGGAGGTTTCCGTGGCGAGGTCTTTAAAGAAAGGGCCGTTCTTAGAGGAGAGGCTGTTAAAGAAGGTTGAGGATGCAAAATCCTCAAAGGGTTCAAAGGTGATAAAAACGTGGTCGAGGAGGTCAACGATTATCCCCGACTTTGTAGGGTTTACCTTTGCGGTTCATAACGGCAAGAAGTTTATTCCTGTGTTTGTTACGGAGGAGATGGTGGGGCATAAGTTTGGTGAGTTCTCGCCCACCAGGACGTTCCATAGCCATTCGGGCGACAGAAAAGCAAAAGTGGTCAAGAGGAAGGAATAGAGCCATGGAGATCGTAGCAAAAACAAAGATGATCAGGATATCGCCACGCAAGGTCAGGATCGTGGGAGATCTTATAAAGAAGAAGAATATCAACGAGGCCTCGGGAATGCTCACGTATATGCCCCAAAAGGCATCGTTTATCCTGAAGAAGCTTCTTGACAGCGCCATAGCGAATGCGAAACAGAAGAAATATGTCGATATCGACAACCTCTATATTAAGAACGTTATCGTTGACGGCGGGCCGGTGCTGAAAAGGTTTCTGCCGAGGGCCATGGGAAGGGCAACAAAGATCAGGAAGCGGATCAGCCACATTACACTCGTATTAGACGAATCATAGACTTGGAGGTTAAATGGGTCAAAAGACACATCCTTTCGGTTTCAGGCTCGGGGCAATCAAGACGTGGGATTCCAAGTGGTTTGCGTCGAAGAACTACGCGAAATTTCTGCACGAAGACATAACGATAAAGAACTACCTGAAGAAGAAGCTCTACCAGGCAGGGATCTCAAGGATCGAGATAGAGAGGGCTGCCAACAAGGACAAGAGGGCAAAGATAAATATCTATACGTCCCGCCCCGGACTTGTTATCGGGAGAAAAGGGGCCGAGGTAGAAAACCTGAAAAAGGAACTCCAGCAGATTACCGACAAAGAGGTGATCTTGAATATCACGGAAGTAAAAAGGCCCGAGGTCGACGCGCAGCTTGTTGCGGAAAATATTGCCCTGCAGATAGAGCGCCGCGTTTCTTTCAGGAGGGCGATGAAAAAGAACGTTACTCAGGCGCTCAAGTTCGGCGCCAAGGGGATCAAGGCAATGTGCGCCGGAAGGCTTGGCGGAGCCGAGATGTCGCGTACGGAATGGTACCGGGAGGGAAGGGTGCCGCTGCAGACCATAAGGGCGGATATAGATTACGGTATCGCCGTTGCAAGCACAAAATACGGCGTTATTGGGATAAAGGTCTGGATCTTTAAGGGAGAAATATTTCAGGAGGCAAGATAATGCTTGCGCCAAAGAGGGTTAAATACAGAAAGCAGCAGAAAGGCAGAATGAAAGGTGTTGCCGCGAGGGGAAACAAGGTCACCTTCGGAGACTACGGCCTGCAGGCGCAGGAGGCGGGCTGGATAACATCGCGGCAGATCGAGGCGGCAAGGATAGCGCTTACACGGTATGTAAAAAGGACGGGAAAGGTATGGATCAGGGTTTTTCCTGACAAGCCGATCACGAAAAAACCGGCTGAAACGAGAATGGGCAAGGGAAAAGGCCCCAGCGAAGGCTGGGTAGCGCCGGTAATACCCGGAAGGATCCTTTATGAGATCAAGGGTGTCCCCGAGGATAAGGCAAAAGAGGCTTTGAGAATAGCTTCATTCAAACTTCCCATTGCGACAAAGTTTGTGGCAAGAAGTGAGGAACAATGAAAGGCAGGGAGTTAAAAGAGCTTACTAGGGAAGAGCTTTTAAAGAAAAAGAGAGACGCCAAGGAAGAACTGTTCAACCTGAGGTTTCAACATTCAACAGGGCAGCTGGACAATACCGCACGGCTGAAGCTTTTGAAAAGGGATGTGGCGAGAATAGAAACGGTTTTGCGCGAGAAGACGCCCAAGGCATAATAACAGGCTTCGAGCCGGCAAGCAATGGCCGAAAGCTATAATTCGAGGTTGGCATGGAAGCGAAACAAAACGCGAACAAGAAGAAGATGACAGGCATTGTTGTAAAGGATAAGATGGATAAGACCATCGTCGTCGAGGTCGAGAAGGTTTTGCTGCACCCAAAATACCACAAGTACCTGAAGAGAAAGAAACGCTATAAGGTGCATGACGAGAAAAATATCTGCAAAATGGGCGACGTGGTGTCGATCATTGAAGCGAGGCCGATCAGTAAAGATAAGCGGTGGCTTTTAAAAGAGATTGTAAAGAAAGAAGAACCTTTCTTAGTCCAGAAAGAGGTGGTTGGAGATGATACAGGCGAGATCTAAACTTGAAGTTGCAGACAACTCCGGCGCCAAAAAGCTCGGTTGCATAAAGGTTCTTGGCGGATCAAGGAAGAGATACGGGACAGTGGGGGATATTATTGTGGCGTCAGTAAAAGAGGTTATCCCTAATTCAAAGGTAAAAAAAGGCGAAGTGGTGAAAGCGGTCATCGTGAGGACAAAAAAAGAGATCAGGAGAACAGACGGGTCCTATGTGAGATTTGATGATAACTCCGCGGTTATTATCAACCAGTACAATGAACCCGTGGGAACCAGGATCTTCGGGCCTGTAGCCAGGGAGCTCCGGGCGAAAAAGTTCATGAAGATCGTTTCTCTTGCTCCAGAGGTTGTGTGAGGAATACTATGGAAAAACATTATCACGTCAAGAAGAATGACCTTGTGATGGTTACAAGCGGCAAGGATAAAGGCAAGAGCGGCAAGGTTTTACGAATTATTAAAAAGAAGGACAGGCTGATCGTAGAAAAGGTAAACATGGTCAAGAGGCATGTAAAGCCGAGCCAGAAATCAAAAGGCGGCATCATGGAGAAGGAAAGCCCCATCCACCTGTCCAACGTTATGCTCTACTGTGAGAAATGTTCAAAGCCGGTAAGGGCGGGAAAGCGCACTCTCGAGGATGGGAAGAAGGTGCGTTTCTGCAAAAAGTGTGAAGAGGTCTTAGATAAGTAGGAGGCACTGTTGAAAACAGCGTATATGGAATTTTATGAAAAAGAGGTCAGGTCGGCGCTGATGAGGAGGTTCCAGTATAAGAACGTCATGGAAGTGCCGAAGATAGAAAAGATCACGGTAAATATCGGGCTCGGCGAGGCCCTTCAGAATATTAAGGTTCTCGATAGTGCAACCGGCGATATAAAGCTGATCACCGGACAGAAACCTGTTATCACGAAGTCGAAGAAATCGATCGCCTCCTTCAAGCTGAGGGAGGGGATGTCGATCGGCTGCATGGTGACGCTCCGAAGGGAGAGGATGTACGAGTTCCTTCATAAGCTTGTCTACATTGTCCTTCCGCGGGTGAGGGATTTTAAAGGCGTTTCCCCGAAGTCTTTCGACGGGAGGGGAAACTATACACTTGGTTTGAGAGAACAGATCATATTCCCCGAGATAGAGTACGACAAGATCGACAAGGCAAGGGGGATGAACATTACTATCGGGACAACGGCAAAAACGGACGAAGAAGGCTTTGAGCTTCTGAAGTTAATGGGAATGCCTTTCAGGAGTTGACGGAGGAGTGAATGGCAAAAAAATCAATGATGGAAAAAGCAAAGGCAGCACCGAAATACCGGGTAAGGGTCCATAACAGATGTGCTATCTGCGGGAGGCCCCGCGGCTACCTGCGTAAATTTCAGATGTGCAGGATATGCTTCAGGAACCATTCCCTGAAGGGTGAGATACCTGGCGTCATAAAATCAAGCTGGTGAGGGGGATTCATGGTTACAGTAGATCCTATTGCTGATATGCTAACACGGATACGGAACGCCATCATAGCGCGCCACGAATCTGTCGACATACCCTATTCCAATATGAAATTTGCCATATCAAAGATATTCAAGGAAGAGGGCTATATAAAAAATTACAAGACCTTTGTCGATGAGGCGAGGAAGAAATTCCTCAAGGTTTATATACATTACGACGAAAACAACAAAAGCGTTATCACCGGTTTGCGCAGGATCAGCAAGCCGGGGAGAAGGCGGTATGTCGGCGCAGGAGAGATCCCGAGATTAAGGAAGCGGATAGGCCTTATCGTGATCTCCACTTCTAAGGGGATTATGACAGACAGGAGCGCGATAAAAAATAAGGTGGGAGGGGAACCCCTCCTGGTTGTTTGGTGAGGTGTGAAATGTCGAGGATAGGCAAAAAGCCTGTGGTTTTGCCTCAGGGCACAAAGCTGGAATTAAAAGATAACGAGATTGTCGTAACGGGGCCCAAAGGCTCATTGAGGAGGCCCTTCCTGGAAGGGCTGACCATCAATATCGATGGAAGCACCGTGATGGTCCAGCGAACCAGCGAAGAAAAGAAGATAAAAGGTTTGCACGGACTTATGAGGACGTTGATAGCAAACATGGTGGATGGCGTCCACAAAGGGTTTGAAAGAAAGCTGGAAATCGTCGGCATCGGATACAGGTCGGAATTGCAGGGCAATAATATCATCTTTTACCTCGGCTATTCTCATCCCATAACTTTCCCTCTGCCTGCGGGTATCTCTGCCCAGGTAGACAAACAAACGCTCCTGACGATCAAGGGCATCGATAAAGAGCTTGTCGGCCAGACGGCGGCGAAGATAAGGGCGTTGAGAAAGCCCGACGTATACAAGAACAAAGGCGTTAAATACGCAGATGAGGTGTTGAGGAAAAAGGCCGGCAAAAGCGGCAAGTAAGAGGTGAGAAGATGGAGAGAAAAGAAAAGGTAGCGGCACGGGAGAAGAGAAAAAAGAGGATTCGCAAAACGATCTCCGGCACCGCCGGCAAACCGAGACTGTGTGTCTATAAGAGCTTAAGGCAGATATACGCGCAATTGATCGATGATTCGCAGGATAAGGTGATAACGGCCGCATCAACGTTGACAAAGGAAGTTATGGCGACGATAAAGTGCGGCGGCAATGTCGAAGCGGCAAAGAAGGTTGGAGAGCATATCGGCAAGAAGGCAGCCGGCATGGGCATAAGCCAGGTTATCTTTGACCGGAACGGTTTTAAATATCACGGCAGGATAAAGGCCTTGGCCGATGGTGCAAGAGAGGCGGGTTTACAATTTTAATAGGAGGTTGTGTTGGCTGAGAGAAAGCGTATAGAACCAGGTGAGCTTGAACTGCAGGACAGGTTGGTCTATATAAACCGCGTCGCAAAGGTTGTAAAGGGCGGCCGGAGGTTTAGCTTTAGCGCCATCGTCGTTGTCGGTGACGGCAACGGCCGCGTAGGGTTTGGACTTGGCAAGGCCAACGAGGTCCCTGACGCGATCAGAAAAGCAGTGGAGAGGGCAAAGAAGAGCATTATCGAGGTTCCTGTCAGGAAAGGGACGATCCCTCACGAGATAAAGGCAAAGTACGGGACCAGCGAGGTATTTATGAAACCGGCAAGCGAAGGCACCGGTGTTATTGCCGGAAGGGCCGTGCGGGCCGTTGTTGAGGTGGCCGGCATAACAAACATACTTACCAAATGTTACGGGTCGCGGAATTATCATAATGTGGTAAAGGCGACAATCAAAGGGCTTGCCACGTTAAAGTCGCCCGAAGTATCGTTGAAGCAGCGGGGCAAGACGAAGGGCGAGGAGGGATAACGTGAGCCACCTCAAGATAAAATGGACAAAGAGCTTCATAGGGTGCACGCAGGACCAGCGCGATACCATACGCAGCCTTGGCTTGAAAAAGCTTTACCAGGAGAAAACAGTGAAGAACACGCCCGAGATAAGGGGTATGGTGAAGAAAGTGATTCACCTTCTAACTATAGTGGAGGATGTCCGGTAAATGAAGCTATCAGACTTGAAGCCAAGCGAAGGATCAATAAAGAAGAGGAAAAGAGTCGGACGGGGAACCGGTTCCGGCCACGGCACTACTGCAACTTACGGGAACAAAGGCCAGCGCTCGACGAGCGGCGGCACGAAGAAAAAGGGCTTTGAAGGCGGCCAGATGCCTCTCATGAGAAGAATTCCGAAAAGAGGGTTTAAAAATCCCTTCAGGAAGGAATATTCCATCATCAAGATAGGCGACCTCGCTTTATTCAAGGGGCAGGAAAAGGTGGGAATAGAGGAGATACTGAGGTCCGGGTTTATAAAGAAGATGAAGGACGGTATAAAGCTTCTTTCCGACGGCGAGATAGACTTCCCGATCAAAATTCAGGTGCACAAGGCCTCTGAGCGCGCCATCGAGAAGATAAAGGCCCAGGGTGGAGATGTGGAGGTACTGATTTAATGGGAGGTTTCCAGAACATCGGGAAAATCCCTGAGCTCAAGCGGAGGATAATAGCCACACTTGCCCTCCTGGCTGTTTACAGGGTCGGCGTTCATATCCCCACGCCGGGGATCGACGGAACGGTCCTGGCAGGGATCTTTGAAAGGGCCCGGGGCACCCTGCTCGGCTTCTTTGACATGTTTGCAGGCGGAGGCCTCGAAAGGCTTTCCATATTTGCCCTTGGCATCATGCCTTACATCAGCGCCTCAATTATCCTGCAGCTCCTTACCGTCGTTGTGCCTACCCTTGAAAGGCTTTCAAAAGAAGGAGAGGCCGGCAGGAGAAAGATAACCCAGTATACGCGATACGGCACGGTGATAATAAGCATCATCCAGGGCTTTGGCATCAGCATCGGGCTGGAGCAGATGAGAGGCGCTGGAGGCGAGCTCGTTGTGTATAATCCGGGCTGGAGCTTCCGGCTTATGACAATGATAACCCTTACCGGCGGGACCGCATTTATTATGTGGCTCGGAGAGCAGATTACCGAAAAGGGCATAGGCAACGGCATATCGCTGATAATTTTTGCAGGTATTGTAGCGCGAATGCCGAACGCGGTTGCCAGCACGATGACCCTTGTCAACTCAGGCGAGATGAACTGGTTTGTGGTCCTTCTGATCACAGCAATGATGTTTGTTGTCGTTGCCTTCATCATATTCATGGAGACAGCGCAAAGGAGGATACCCGTCCAATATGCCAAGCGCGTTGTAGGCCGTAAGATGTACGGAGGCCAGGCGACACATCTGCCCCTTAAGGTAAATACGGCAGGCGTGATACCTCCAATATTCGCTTCTTCGATCATCATGTTTCCTGCGACAATCGCGAATTTTATTCAGCACCCCTATATGAAAAAATTTTCAGAGATGCTCACCCCGGGAACGTTCCTCCACGAGCTCCTGTATGTGGGCTTCATCATCTTTTTCTGCTTTTTTTACACGGCCATTGTGTTTAATCCCGACAACGTGGCTGACAACATGAAAAAATACGGCGGATATATACCGGGTATAAGACCGGGCAAGAAGACCTCGGAGTTCATAGAAAGGGTACTCTCCAGGGTAACCTTTGTAGGCGCCGTGTACGTATCCTTTGTGTGCGTTCTGCCGACCTTGTTGGTGAGAAAGTTCAACGTTCCTTTTTATTTTGGAGGCACAGCGCTGCTGATAGTCGTGGGCGTCGCCCTCGACACGATACAGCAGATAGAATCTCATCTTATCCTCAGGCATTATGACGGGCTTGTTAAAAAATCCGCACGGATGAAAGGAAGGAGATGAAGATAATGCAGCTTTCAGCTTTCAGCGATCAGCGATCAGCTTTAAAGGCTGACCCTGAATTCATAGAATTTTTAGCTGTTGCTGATAGCGGTGACGGGTCAGTGCGTTTTGCGGAATGATTATTCTAAAGAGCAGGGAAGAAATAGAGAAGATAAAGGTTGCCAGCAGGTATGCCATTGAAATACTTAGGTACCTTGGACAGTTTATCAAAGAAGGTTTGAAAACCATAGAGCTTGAAAGGTTGTGCGAGGAGAAGATACGCAGGATCGGACGCGTAGAGCCGGCATTTAAAGGATATAACGGCTACCCTTACTGCCTCTGTGTTTCTGTAAACGATGAGGTGGTGCACGGTATGCCAGGAGAAAGGATATTGAGGGATAGCGATATTGTGAGCCTTGATTTTGGCACCCGCTATGATGGTTTTTGCGGAGATACCGCGGTAACATACGGCGTCGGCAAGATTCAGAAAAGGACGGAACGATTGCTCGCCGTTACGGAAAGCGCCCTCTATAAAGGGATCGATGAAGCAAAAGAGGGCAACAGGCTGCATGATATCTCCAACGCCATACAATCCCATGCTGAAGAGGCCGGTTTTTCCGTTGTGCGGGAGTTCGTCGGCCATGGGATCGGGAGAAGCCTCCACGAGGAACCACAGATCCCTAATTACGGAGAAAAAGGGACAGGCATACGCCTAAAGACAGGCATGGTGCTTGCGATAGAGCCAATGGTGAACATGGGGAAAAGCGATGTCGTGATCAGGCAAAACGGGTGGACCGCAGCGACAAAGGACGGAAGCCTTTCGGCCCACTTTGAGCACACCGTTGCAATAACCGAAAAGGGAACAGAGATACTGAGCGTACTATAAGGAATTTATGCCAAAAGGTGAAGGAATAGAGATCGAAGGCACAGTGATTGAACCGTTACCGAACGCTATGTTCAGAGTTGAACTTCCCAACGGACACAAAGTGCTTGCCCATGTATCGGGCAAGATGCGTATGCATTATATCAAGATACTGAGAGGCGACAAAGTCGTCGTTGAGCTTTCACCATACGACCTGACAAGAGGCAGGATTATCTACAGGGTAAAATAGGAGGTTCTTATGAAGGTTCGACCTTCTGTGAAGAAGAGATGTGACAAGTGCAAGATCATCAAGAGGAAAGGCATTGTGAGAATTATCTGCGAAAATCCAAAACATAAGCAGAAGCAAGGTTAAGGAGGGGCAACGTGGCAAGAATTGCTGGTGTAGATATACCGCGGGATAAAAGGATAGAGATAGCCTTGACGTATATTTACGGTATCGGGAGGACCTTCTCAGGCCGGATCCTCGGCGAGGCCGGTATCGACCCTAACAAGCGAACCAATACCTTGACCGATGAAGAGATAGCAAGGATAAGGGATATACTGGAGAGAAATTATAAGGTAGAGGGGGATTTACGGAAAGACGTAAATATGAGCATCAAGAGGCTCATGGATATAGGCTGCTACAGGGGCTTGCGGCATAGAAGAGGCCTGCCGGTCAGGGGGCAGAGGACCCGGACGAATTCCAGGACGCGGAAGGGCCCGCGCAAGACGTCTATGAAACGAAAATAATGAGGTGTGTAGATGGCGAAAACAAAAAAAACCGGTAAGAAGAAGGTAAAAAAGAACATCCCTGTCGGCGGAGTTTACATCCAGTCGAGTTTTAATAATACTATTATTACCATTACCGACCCCCAGGGACATGTTGTCGCATGGTCGAGCGGCGGCGTTGTGGGCTTCAAGGGTTCGCGAAAGAGCACACCGTTCGCAGCCCAGCTTGCGGCAGAGAACGCGGCAAAGAAAGCGATCGAGAACGGCATGAAAACCGTCGATGTATACATCAAAGGACCTGGAGCAGGGAGAGAAGCGGCGCTCAGGGCCCTACAGAGCGCAGGCCTCAAGATCCATCTCATCCGGGATATAACGCCGATACCACATAACGGGTGCAGGCCACCTAAAAGAAGAAGAGTGTAAGGAGGCAAGCTTTGTCAAGATATGTAGGACCATCATGCAGGTTATGCAGACGTGAAGGGATCAAACTTTTCCTGAAAGGGGAGAGGTGCTATACAGAGAAGTGCGCGATCGAGAAGAGAAACTACCCGCCCGGTGTCCACGTTGAGACGAGAGGCAAGTTCCTTGAATACGGGTTGCGGTTAAGGGAGAAGCAGCGCCTGAGAAGAATGTACGGGCTCAGCGAAAAACAGTTTAAGAGATTTTTCGAAATGGCAGAGCGCAAGCAGGGCATCACGGGGACAAACTTTCTTATTTTGCTTGAGAGGCGGATCGACAACATGGTCTTCAGGCTTGGATTTGCAACCTCCCGGAAAGAGGCAAGGCAGCTTGTTTCGCACAGCCATATTTTAGTCAATGGGCGTAAAGTAAGCACCCCGTCGTTCCTGATAAAGCCGGGCGATGAGATTTCGGTAAAACACAAGGATTTGCCAAGCGTTAAGAATGCCCTTGAATCGGTGGTAAGAAGAGGAATCCCATCATGGATCGAGCTGGACAAGGACAATATGAAAGGTACAATCAAGCTTCTGCCTACGCGCGACGACATCACGATGCCTATTAAAGAACAGCTCATCGTAGAGTACTATTCAAGATAGTTTTGCCCTAAGGAGGGTAGACACCTATGTTTGAAAAAAACTGGCAGGAACTTATAAGACCGACAAAGATCGAAATAGAGAAAAAAGAACATAGCTATGTGAAGTTTTCCACGGAACCTTTCGAGCGCGGATATGGAATTACGATAGGGAATTCCCTGAGAAGAGTCCTCCTGTCTTCTATTATGGGCGGGGCCATTACCTCTGTCTGGATCAACGGTGTAGAGCATGAGTTCTCTACGGTCAGAGGGGTTAAGGAGGACGTAACAGAGATCATCCTGAACCTGAAAAAGGTTGTATTGAAGGTTACCGATGATAAGCCGAAGGTTTTAAAGATAGACGTGAAGGACAAAAAAGAGGTCAAGGCCGGCGATATCACCCATGATGGCGGCGTTGATGTTATAAACCCCGACCTTCATATCGCCTACTTGAGCGATGATGCACAATTATATATGGAGATGAAGGCGCAGCTCGGAAGGGGATATCAGCCGTCAGAGATGAATATCGAAGAGAACGACCCTATCGGCACCATACCTATCGATGCAATCTTTTCTCCCATCAGGAAGGTAAGCTACAACGTAACGCAGGCAAGGGTCGGCAGAAGAACGGACTACGATAAGCTGACCATGGAGATCTGGACCGATGGAAGCGTCGATCCGCTGGATGCGCTTTCTTTCGGGGCAAAGATCATAAGGGAGCAGATGAAGATCTTTATTAATTTCGAAGAGATCGAAGAGGCCGATGTAGCTGAGGACAAGATGGCAGACAAACATGATTTCAACGAAAACCTCTTCAGAAGCGTTGACGAGCTTGAACTGTCCGTGAGAAGCGCGAACTGCCTGAAAAACGCCGATATTAAGTACATCGGGGAGCTTGTTCAGAAAACGGAGCAGGAGATCCTGATGACGAAAAATTTTGGTAGAAAGTCGTTGAACGAGATCAAGGAGATCCTCTCATGCATGGGGTTGCGTCTTGGCTTGAAGCTGGACAGTTTTCCCCAGAGGGAAGACCTTGACAAGATGCTTCTCAAGAAAAAAGATCATATATAGAGGTTTACCATGAGGCACATGAACAAAGTCAAGACATTGAACAAAAAGAAAAGCCACAGAAGGGCGATGTTCCAAAACCTGGCGAATGCCCTTTTCGATCATGAGAGCATAAAGACCACCAGCCCGAAGGCCATGGAACTGAAAAAGGTTGCCGACAAGCTCATTACCCTTGCCAAAAGGAAAGATATGCATGCCATGAGGCTTGCCTTCTCAATCTTAAGGAACAAGGAGATCGTACGGAAGCTTTTTACCGATATAGGTGAACGGTACACGGCGACGAGCGGCGGATACACGCGGGTCCTTAAGATCGGCAGCAGAAAGGGCGACAATGCCCCCATGGCCATCATTGAGCTTACTCACAAGAAAGAGAAGGAAGAGAAAAAAGAGAAAAAGGCCGAGAAAAAGAAGGCTTCGGAACCAAAAGCAAAGAAGCCGAAAGAAGAAAAGAAAGAGAAAACCGCCAAGAAAGAAAAGGTGGCAAAAGAGAAGTCCGAAAAGACCGAAACGAAAGAGAAAAAGCCGAGAAAGAAAGCGACAAAAAAAGAAACGGTCACAGAAACAAAAGAATAATGTCCCCGATAGACAGTCCTCTACTGGGAGATCGTTCAACGGCAGGACAACGGACTCTGACTCCGTGAATCAAGGTTCAAATCCTTGTCTCCCAGCCAATATTGTAAAAGCAAGCGGGTTGGCTAAATCGCCAACCCGCTTTTTTCAGACCAATTTGCATTCCTTCATATAACTGCCTTGTCTACTTCAAGGTTTCAGTTGCAGCCCCATCTTGACATTACTTATGTACATTTTTACAATGTTTACATCGCAGAATAAAGCGAAAGCAACTTTCCCGAGAAGTTAAAGGAGTTGCCAGCTATGAAAAGATTATCCCGGATTTTCCATTAGGATGAGCACAGTGTCGGGCTTTCCTATAGCAAACCGTCGTGAGGCAAGGAAGCTCGGTCTTTTGCGAAGCAAAAGTTCCGAAGCCGAACGCGAGCGAATGAAGCCGCAGGAGCGGAATGAGCGTGTTTGCGGGGAAGAGCCCGACACTGTGCTAATGACTTATCCGGGATTGTTTATACTTGTTGCCGTGCTTATGTTTATCGCCGTGTTCCCGTGCGGCGACATCTTTTCCGCAGAGACAGGCTCGGATATGATTAAACAGTGGAAGCGTCCGGAGAACCTTTTCGTCCTAAATCCTCAGAAGGCCGCATTCGTGGTCATCGATATGCAGAATTTCTCCTGTGCTCCGGAAGGAAGAGATCCTCTGCCACGGATTAATAGTGTAATAAAGCAGATAAACAGGCTGGCGGATTTTTGCCGGGAGAAGGGTATCCCCGTGATATGGGTCCGCCATAATATAACGTCCGCTGGAGCGACCGACAACGGCGGGCTCTATTCTCTCTTCCACGACAAGGGCCACACAAAAAGCGTAATGGATGCCGGCAAGGGGACAGGGATCTATGCCGGTATGAGCTTTGACGCCGCCCGGGATCATGTTGTTTTCAAGAACCGCTACAGCGCATTCCTGTCGAAGCCGCCTGAACTTCAAGAGAAGATCGGCGCCCTTAAGAGGAGCCAGTTGATCTTCGCGGGAATCGCTGCGAACGTATGCGTGGAATCGACAGTGAGGGATGCTATGCAGCTCGACTACGAGGTTGTGCTTGTCTCTGACGGCATCGCCGCCGTTGATGATGCCCTGCTTGAGGGCACGCTGACGAATACGCGACTTTTTTTCGGCGATGTCCGAACCGCTGAAGAGGTCATGAGGGAGTTGATGAGGGGCGGCTCATAGCGCATGGCTGACAGCAAATCGTATATTGTAGTTCGTATATCGTAGATTATAAGATACAAAGGGAGATTGAGGGAAAGAAAAAAGTATGCTTGAGGAAGTCCTGGCCCAATACGTTTCCAAGATCACATTTCAGGGTATCGGCCCTGAAGTGATCCACATTCTTAAGCGCAATATCCTCGATTCCTACGCAGGGATCTGCGCCTCGCTTCAGGATAAGGAGATGGTCGGAAGGTTTGAACGGATGACTGCTTTGACCCCGACCGAACGAGGTGTGGGTGTCTGGGGACTGAATCGGAATGGAAATACATCGGACGCATTTTTCATGAACACGATCCTGGGCAGGCGAAGCGATCTCGTAAACACATATATGTCTCCGCGCAGGATGGGAGGCTGCCACCCTTCGGACAATGTGTCTCTTGTGCTTACAATGGCGGATTGGCTTGATAAGAACGGGCAGGATGTTCTGACATCTACCTATGTTGCATACCTCCTGTCCTGTGCCTTTGCGGATTACTTCAATCCCGAGAAGAACTGGTATGACCATGACGCCCAGGCGATGTTCTATCTGCCGCTTGTCATTGGATTCATTATGGGGTTTTCCATTCCGCAGATGACGGAGGCCCAGCGGATCGCCGGCATGCAGGGGCTCACCATCAACCAGGCGGCGATGGGAGAGGTGACCGACTGGAAGCACTGCACCTATGCCTCTCGCGCGATGCTCGCCCTGCACGCAGTAAAGATGGCTTTTTCCGGTTTTGAAGGCCCGAAGGAGATCTATGAGGGAGAAGCAGGCATCAACCGGTTCATCCCTCACGGCGCGAGGATGCTGGACCCCCTTCCTGACCTTGGGTCGATCATCTTCAAACGATGGCCGGCTCTTGTCTTTTGCCAGACGCCAATTGATGTTGCCGTTGAGATCGCCGACAGGATCGACGACCATCGAGCCATTGATCATGTAGAGGTGCAGATATACAGGAAGGCGATCGAGGAGGCGGCCATTGAGTCATCCTATCATCCGGCAAGCCGTGCGGGCAGGACGCATTCTATCCCTTATTGTGTGGCAGCAGCGCTTATCAAGGGGACGATCGAATACAGCTATTTTGACAACGGGTTTGCAGAAAAGGAAAAGGGGGTCGATGTCCTGATGCAGCGGATCGCGGTCTGCGAGGACATTGAGATGACTAGGAGATTCCCCGACGGATCCCCGTGCAGGATCATTGTGACGCTGAAAGACGGGACAAGTATCAGCCGGTATCGCGATTTTCCTCATGGAGATCCTCATGGCCCGCTCAGCGATGAGGAGATCGAGGAAAAGGCACACAGATACCTGTCGCTTATCACGGATGGAAAAAGCGCGGATTCCATCATCAAGCGCGTCTGGAACATGGAGAGAGAACCCTCTATTGACTGGCTGGTCGCACCATTGAAGCAAAGAGTTCTGGAATGACAGTACATCGGGGAGGATTGACATGAAAAAACCGGCAATTGCATCGGCAAAGGACATTGAGGACTTCTTCAATGCCTTCAATGGCCGCGAATGGGACACCGTATTCGGCTATATGAGCAAGGATTGCATCTGGGATGCATCTGAAAAACGCATGGAAGGAAGGGATGCCATTATCGATTACTGGACAAACTATCACGGCACATTCAAAGAGACATTGGGGAAGCCCGAAAAGATCCTTTTCGGAGATCGTATGGTCTATCTTCAGGTGATGGCCCACCTTGATTTCCTTGAGGACGGCATCTTTTATGGAAAGGAGTATAAGAAGGGAGATCGTTTGGACTTCGCCTGCGCCGATTTCTACGAGCTCGACGAGGAGGGAAAGATACGATCAGGATGCGTCTATATAAAGTTCTTCAACCCGGATTTGTCATCTTTAGGGTGAGCAGCAGTATCTTTTGCCGAACGCATCACGCCGAACGGATTTCATCCCCTCACGACTTACGGGCGTGTTGCTATGAGCCATGAGCTCTATTCGTTTACTCCCTGAATAATTTCAGCCGCAACGAGTTGCTTACGACGGAGATGGAGCTTACGACCATTGCCAGTGCGCCGAACATGGGCTCCAGGCGTATGCCGAAAAATGGATAGAGTGCGCCGAAGGCTATGGGGATGCCGATAATATTATAGATAAACGCCCAGAAAAGGTTCTCCCTGATGACCCAGAGGGTCTTCTTTGACAGTTTAATGAGGGTCACAAGCCGGGAAAGCTGGCCTTTCATGAGCACCACGTCCGCAGATTCAATGGCAATGTCGGTGCCTTTGCCCATGGCGACGCCAACATGGGATGTTGCGAGGGACGGCGCGTCGTTGATACCGTCCCCCACCATCACCGTAATGCCCTTCTTTTTGAAATCTTCCACTATCTCTGCCTTCTTATCCGGAAGGATACGGGAGAAATATGTATCGATGCCGACCTTTTCGCTGATAGTCTTTGCGCCTTCCCTGCTGTCCCCGGTGATCATCACCGCCTCTATGCCCATATCTTTCAGTTCCGCTACCACCCCCTGGGCCTCATCCCGCACCTTGTCGCTGAAGGTGAGCATCCCGATAATGCCCTCTTCGCTCCAAACGAGCACAGGCGATGTCCCTTGCAGTTCTTTTTCGTGATAGCTGCCAAGGATCGACTGGCCGGGCATCTTTCCCGTGTCCTCATAGAGGGCGACATTGCCGACAAAATATTCTCTGCCGGCGATCTTTCCCTTGATGCCCTTGCCGACTATAGCCTCGAAATCATCAACCTTCGCCGCCTCGATCTTCAGCTCTTCGGCCTTTTTCCTCAATGCCTCGGAGAATGGATGTTCAGACTGTTTTTCCAGGTTGAAGGCGATGTGCAAAACCTCCGTCTCGGTAAAGTGATTAAGAGGGACTATCCCGGCAAGCACGATCACCCCTTCGGTGAGGGTCCCCGTTTTGTCGAACAGCACATGCCGGACCTTATTCGTCAATTCAAGGGACTCCGCATTTTTTATGAGGATGCCTTTTTTGGCGCCTACGCCGGTGGATACCATGATCGCGGTCGGCGTGGCAAGCCCGAGTGCGCAGGGGCAGGCGATGATGAGGACGCTCACAAAGGAGAGAAGGGCGTTTGTGATCTTCGGGTCAGGGCCGAAGATAAACCACACAAAAAATGCAACGATGCTTATGAGAATAACGATCGGTACAAAGACCCCCGCAACCTTGTCGGCAAGACGCTGAACAGGCGCTTTTGTGAACTGGGCCTCTTCCACAAGGCGGATGACCTTGGCAAGGACCGTATCTTTCCCGATGCGCAATGTCTTGACCGCAACAGACCCCTTGCCGTTTATCGTCCCGCCGATGACCTCATCGCCAACAGTTTTGGAAACGGGCATGCTTTCGCCGGTTATCATCGATTCGTCTACGTAGGTCTTCCCTTCCACCACTTCCCCGTCAATGGGTATCTTTTCCCCGGGTCGGACGAGCACCCTGTCGCCTACCTCGAGGGAATCGGTGGACACGCGGATCTCTTTGTTGTCCTTTAGAACAACACACTCTTTCGGCGAGAGTTCATAGAGCATCTTGATCGCTGCATAGGTCCTTGTCTTTGCCTTTGACTCGAAATATCTTCCAAGCAGTATGAGCGTGATGATCGTGGCGCTCGAGTCGAAATACGTCATGGGCATTACGCCTGCTGCGGCAATAACATGGGGAAAGAAAGTTACGAAGGCGCTGTAGAAGAACGCAGCCGATGTGCCGACGGATATGAGGGTGTTCATGTCGGCGGTGAAATGCTTGAGGTTTAATAAGGTGGAGGCGTGGAACCTCAGGCCGAAGTAGAACTGAACAGGCATGGCGAGGAGGAGGAGTATGAAATTGCCGTAGGGCAGGACCTCCCACATGGAAAAGACCATGATGACAGCGCTGAACGAGGCAGACCAGATGAAGTCCCTTTTTAATGCCGCCTCCTCTTTTTGGGCCCTGATCGTCACGTCTGCTTCAATGTCAACGTCATAGCCTATATCCCGGATAATGGAGATAACCTCTTTCAGCTCAAGCTCCCTTTTGGGGATAATAACGGCCTTTTTCAAGGGAAAATTGACGCGGGCCTCGCCGATGTCATCGAGCTTGTTCAGTTCCTTCTCAATGCGCGCGGCGCATGCAGCGCAGCTCATGCCGGTAATAGGCAGCTCGATCTTTTCTGGCACATTGCCTCCAATCGTCCGAAATTATATTTAAGTATAAGACTGTTGAGAGGAAATAACAATGAGTCTTCAGCCGTCAGCCGTCAGCTATCAGCTGTCAGCCAACGTCGATCCCTTCATTCTCTGTTTGATTTCAAGCACTTTTTGGTGTAATGTTACAAAATTGGTTGAAACATGACAAACAGGCCATTTGATAAAAACGATCCCGGTTCTCTGTACGCCGAACGCCGAACGCCGAACGTTAAACTTCCCCTCTCCGTCTACATGATCACCTTCAACAACGGCGCAACGATCGAGAGGGCGCTGAAGAGCGTCTCCGGCTGGGCCGACGAAGTTATCGTTGTTGATTCTCACAGCGCCGACGGCGCGATCGGGACGATCCAGAAGTACACCGACAAGCTCTACCAGTTCGACACAAAGGACCAGCGCGAAAAATACCAGTCAGCCCAGAACCTCTGCAGCAACCCCTGGGTGCTCTTTATTGACGCCGATGAGTGGCTCACAGAGGAATTTAAGAACGAGGTGGCCGGCATCGTTGCCGGCGATACGCCTTACAGCGGCTTTATCGCCCACAGGAGGAACATCTACCTGGGCAGGGAGATCAAGCATGGCGGCTGGTATCCCGATTACGAGGTGCGGCTGTACAGGAAAGACAGGGGAAGCTGGCAGGGCGGCATCCACGCGAAGGTCCATGTTGATGGAAAGACAGGGACGCTGAAAAGCCATTACATGCATACGCCCTATGCAGATACTGCGCATCAGATCAGGACGATAGACCGATATTCAGAGGCATTTGCCGGCGACCTCTATAGATCGAACCGCCATTTTCACCTTTTCAATATGTTCGGCAGGCCGGTGTACCGTTTTTTCCGGGACTATATCTTCAAGATGGGCTTTCTTGACGGCATACCGGGGCTTATCATCTGCGCTTCGACGATGTACTATGTCTTTATGAAACATGCGAAACTATGGGAAATGGAGAGGAAATATGGGAGAGATAAAGGGGTTCAGGAATAAGGAAGTGCTCATCACAGGGGGGCTGGGGTTTATCGGCAGCAACCTTGCCATGGCCCTTGTCAGGCTTGGCGCCAGGGTAACGATCATAGACAACATGCTTCCGAGACAGGGCGGGAACCTTTTCAATATTAAGGATATTGCGGATAAGGTAAAGGTGAACTTTTCTGATGTGAGAAACGAGCTTTCGATGAACCACCTCGTGAAGGGAAAGGATTATGTTTTTCACCTCGCCGGACAGGTTAATCACGTCGACAGCATGCGCAACCCGATCCAGGACCTCGACATCAACTGCAAAGGAACGCTCGTTCTGCTCGAGGCGCTTCGCCAGCACAACGCTGGCGCACGGGTCATCTTCGCGGGCACCCGCGGGGAATACGGGTCGAGCGTCAAGCTGCCCGTCGACGAAGACCACCCGACAAACCCGAAGGGCATTTATGCCGTTACCAACCTCACGGCGGAGAAGATGGTCCTTGTTTATGATGATGTCTATAAGATCAGGGGCGTCTGCCTGCGGATCACAAATACCTATGGCCCGCGCCACCAGATGATGCACGATGAGTATGGCGTCTTTAACTGGTTCATACGGAAGGCAATGGACGACGAAGCCATCCCCGTTTTCGGCGATGGACGCATCCTCAGGGATTTTCTCTACGTGGAAGACCTTGTTGGATGCATGCTGGTGACGGCGACGACGGATGCCGCCTACGGAAAGGTCTTTAACGTGGGAACAGGGGCGCCGGTCAGCTTCTACGATCTTGCGAAGACGATCGTCAGGATCACGGGAAGAGGAAAGACAAAATTCACGGAATTTACCCAGGAGAGAAAAGAGGTTGAGCCAGGGGATTACTATGCAGACATCAGCCACATAAAAAAGACTGTAAAGTGGGAGCCGAAGACGTCTCTCGATGAAGGGATCCGCAAGACCGTGGCGTTCTACAGAAAGCATAAGAAGGAATACTGGCAATGAAGACCGTGAGGCGCAAAAACCAGCTCATGGCTCATGGCAGATGACAAGACAACAAATCTGTTTTATTGCTATGAGCTATCAGCTATGAACTATGAGCCGCTTTTTTCGGCTTACGACTTACGCCTGACGGATTTAATAAGGGGAGTGCAACTATGATCGTAAAAATGTTTAACCTGGAGCGAGACCACGAGGACATCAAACAAGACCTGCTCAGGATCTTTGAGGATGTCATGTCAAACGGAGAGTTCATACTCGGGAAAGAGGTAAAGGCGCTGGAAGATGCCTTTGCGTCATACAACAAGGTCAAATATGCCATAGGAGTAAGCAACGGCACGGACGCGATACGGATCGGCGGCCTTGCCCTTGATCTCAAGGCAGGGGATAAGTTCGTAACGACCCCAAACACGTACGTTGCCTCGGCGATGGCGCTGTCGGTGCACGGATTGATCCCCCTCTTCTGTGATATTGAGCACGAAACATATAACATGGACCCGGAGAGGCTGGAAGCCCTTCTGAAAAAGGAAAGGGGCGTCAAGCTTTGCATTCCCGTTCACCTCTATGGCCACCCTTGCAGGATGGACGAGATAATGAACATCTGCAAGGCCCATGGCGTGAAGATCATGGAGGATGCCTGCCAGGCCCACGGAGCATTGTACAAAGATAAGAAGGTGGGCAGCTTCGGCGATGTGGCCGCCTTCAGCTTCTATCCCACAAAGAACCTCGGCTGTTACGGAGATGGGGGTATTGTCGTTACCGATTCCGATGAGGTATGCCGGAGGGCGGTCATGCTCAGGAACTACGGCCAGACGGATAAGCATGTCCACACGATAGAAGGCTTCAACTCGAGGCTCGACGAGGTCCAGGCAGCGTTCCTGAGGCATAAGTTGAATCACCTCGATCACTGGAACGAGAAGAGACGCCACAACGCGTGGTTTTACCGTAAGGAGCTCGAGGACACGCCGCTTGTCCTTCCCGCGGAGGCTTCCTGGGCGCACCACGTATACCACCTTTACGTCGTAAGGTCGAAAGAGCGGGACAGCCTCCGCCAGTATTTAAGCGACAACGGTATCTCGACGCTGATCCATTACCCGACGCCGATACACCTCCAGGGCGCATACAGCGGCCTCGGCTACAAAGAAGGGTCCTTCGTAAAAGCGGAACAGGCGGCCAAAGAGATCATCTCGCTGCCCATGTACCCGACGTTGAAGCAGGACGAAATACTCCACGTATGCCGGTGCATACGGGAATTCTACGGTCTATGAAGATCCTTCAATTATTCAGCGACTGGAAGTGGACGGGGCCGGCAGAGCCGGTGCTCTCGCTCTGCGAGGCCCTGAGCCGCCAGGGGGTCGACGTGACGCTTGCCTACAGAAAAACCCCCCTTGAGTTTCACGAGCGCACCGTTGAAAAGCAGGTAAAGCAAAGGGCGGTACGGTATTATGACGGGCTGAGGCTGAACAGGTATTTTTCCTTTCGCGACTGGTCCCACGATGTACACCATTTAAAAAATTATGTGAGCAGGGAAAATATCGATATTGTCCATACGAACCTTTCCCACGACCATTACACCGCTGTCATTTCGATGCTCCTCGCCGGCGGCCGGTCCCTGATAGTACGGACAGACCACAAGAGAGACGGTATGCCGGATAATATTTTTATGTCCTGGGCGCTTCACAGGACGGACGGGATCGTAACATACAGCGAAAAGCTGCGGGAGCAGGATATAAAAAGATTCAATTTTCCAGTTGAAAGGACGTCCGTTATACCGCCCGCGATAAAGGTATATGAAGGTCCTGTAAAAGACATGCGGAACGACCTCGGCATAAGGCCGGATGAAAGGGTCATCGGCATTATCGGGCGCCTCAAGCCTGACCGCGGATACGACATCGTGCTCAAGGCATTCAAAAGGGTGAAAGACCGCCAGAACAAGGTCAGGCTCCTGATCATGGGCAGGAGCTCCCAGATAGAGGAGAGCATAAAGAGGCCGCTCGCCGAGCTTGGCCTTGAGAAGGATGTGATCCTTGCAGGGTACAGGGTAGAGGATTATTTTTCCGTCATTGCCGCCTTTGATATATTCGTCATGATGAGGGCGGGAAGTGACGGCTCCGCCAGGGCGCTGCGGGAGGTTATGGGCATGGGAAAGCCGGCGATAGTATCGGACGCGGGCATGCTGCCGGAGCTTGTCGACAACGGGGAATCAGGTTTTGTAACGACCTGGGATGAGAATGATCTTTCGACGAAGATGGAAGACCTCCTGAAGGATGAGGAAAGAAGAAAGGCCTTCGGGGCTAATGCAGCTAAGAAGGCCAGGGAGAAGTGGGATTTCAAGGCGCAGGCCGGACAACTGAAAGTCTTTTATGAAAAGCTTATCCTTATGGGGAAGAGAAAATAACCCCAGGGTCACATGAGCCCTCCTTATCTGGTTATCTTTTTTTCATCTTTTACCGTTCTTGCCTTTGAGATCACCCTCATACGGGTATTTTCCATCAGGTTTTCCTACCACTATGCGTCGCTGATCATCAGCGTCTCTATGCTCGGCCTTGTGCTGGGTGGCATCTTTGCATACTTCGTGGAACAGAAAATGAGAAGAGCAGAGGAGCAGAAGAGCAGAAGAGCAGAGAGTGAGAAGTTTTGCTCATCCTCTTACCCTCTTATCCTCTCGCCTTCCGCTCTTCATACCCCCTCATCTTCTCATCTTCTTACCTTCTGCTCTTCTGCTCCTCTCACCTTCTATGTTTTCATTCTCGCGCTCTCTTATCCCCTTGTCTTCATCGTTTCCTCGGCCATTCCCTTTGACCATTACAGGGCGCTTTGGGAAGACATACAGATCGTCTACCTTCTTTTTTTCGTATTTTCGCTGTCCGTGCCGTTTTTCTTGTACGGCACGATCCTTTCATCGGCCCTCAATATCCATTCAGAAAAGGCAAACAAGGTCTATGCCGCGGATCTCGCCGGTGCCGCAAGCGGCATTGCGTGGGCCATGTTTTTATTTGACCGGGCAGATATCGAGCGGATCATCGTATCGTGCGCGGCAGCGCTTTCCGTTCTCCTGTTTTTCAAGGCCAGGAAAAATATTTTTAGAATTGCCTGCTTGCTTCTTCCCCTGATCCTATGCCTGCCTGTCCTGCTTGGGTTTGTTGCCGTTGCAATATCTCCCTATAAGGGCCTTATGCAGGCGCTGAAGGATGATGGTGCGCGCCACATACAGACCATCAACAGTTCCCATGGGAGGCTTGACGTCTTCTCTAACCCGAGGATGAAGTCTGCTCCCGGATTGTCCCTGGCCTATGAAAGGCCGGTGCCGGGAGGGCTCGGTGTCTCTATCGATGGAGATATTGCCGGTGTCTTTTTGGAGGAGAACGGCATGAAGGGCTATGAATTTCTGAGGTTTGTACCGTCTGCCCTGCCTTTTATCATGAAAGAATCGCCGGCAGTCCTTGTCGCAGGGGTGAAGGGCAGCCTTGATGTGCTCACGCCCTATTATTTCGGCGCAAAGACTGTGTATAAGGCTGAGACGAACCTCTCTGTGCTGAGGCTTCTTCGCGGCAGCTATGAAAAAGGGAGCCTCCACAGAATGAACCTGTACGGGTTTTCCGGAAGGAGGTTGATGAAAGACCTGCCCGGAAAGATAGATATTGTCTGTCTGTCCGAGACCGGCTTTTTTCCGGCAGGCGCCTTCGGCCTCGCAGAGGATTACAATACGACCGTTGACGCCATTCAATATTATCTTGCCGATATGCGCCGGGGAGGAATGCTCTATATCCAGGTCTTTGTACTGCCTCCGCCGCGCTACGAGCTGCGGGTCTTCAATAACATCATCCAGGCGCTGCATAACCTCGGGCCCGGCGATCCCGAAAGGCAGCTTGTCGTGTTCAGGACCTGGGATACGATGAACTTCCTCGTAAAACCATCGGGATTTAAAAAGGATGAAGACAGGACAATGAAGGATTTTTTGAACGCAAATCAGTTCGATATAGTCTATCCTTCCCCTGAGGGGAAGGCGCGTTTCATAGAGGGCCTCGATTACGGAAGGCTCCTGGGCAGCCTCGCGGATACAGGGAAAAGGGAGGAGGTCATCCGCGGCTATTCTTTCGATATCCGTCCCACAACGGACGACAGGCCATTCTTCAATTATTTCATGAAGACCGATAAGATAAAAGAGGTCTACATACTTTCCGGCCGGAAGTGGGCCTATTTCCTCCACGAAGGCATGATGCTGCCTTTCCTTCTTGTGTTTCTTGCGCTCGTTGCGTCGGCGATCTTTGCGGCAACCTTTTTGTCAAAAAGGACCAGAACCTGCAATATAGATACAGCATGTTATTTTGCTCTCATCGGTTTCGCGTTCATGTTTGTCGAGGTATACTTTCTCCACACCTTGATACTGCCGCTGGGGTCTCCGGCCGCGGCCCTCTCCGCGGTTCTGGTGACTCTGCTTCTGAGCGCCGGCGCCGGCAGCATGATGAGCGGTTTTGTAACTGGAAGACGACTGATGCCCTTCATGTATCTTTTGCCGCTTTTATTGATATGCTGCGCTGTCTTTTTTCAAAAGGTTGTGCTGTGGCAGTATAGTTTTGTCTTTATCGCTCCCATCGGGATATTCCTCGGTCTTTTCTTTCCCTTCGGGATACGCAAGTTCTTCAGAGAAAATCCTGCCGCCATCCCTCTCGCCTATGCAGTGAACGGCGCCGCATCTGTCATCAGCCCCGTCCTCGCGTCGCTGATCGCCGTCGAATACGGGCTGAGGATACTCCTCGTCCTTGCGGCAATGCTTTATGCTGCAACGCTGGCGATGTGTTCTTCGAAGGCTTCCACAAAGAAATTATAAATCCTAATATCGAAGCACTAAGCAATATCAAAGTACAAATATTAAATGTTCCAAACAAGATTTTGTAAACACGTTTTGAATTTGTTTAGGATTTAGAAATTCGATATTAGGGTTTATTTCTTCTGTGCCTGTCCTGTCATGGGCACGAAGGCGACGCCGCCCAGCTCTTTTATGGGGAATTTTCCTTTCTCTTTTGTTACGAGGGTAAGGGTCTGATAGAAGACCGTGCTGCCCAGCGGGATGATGAGGCGGCCGCCTTCTTTCAACTGGGCAAGAAGCGGAGGCGGGATATGGTTCGCAGATGCGGTGACCATGATGACGTCGAATGGCGCATGCTCCTCCCAACCAAAGTAGCCGTCACCGTGTTTTGCCCGGATATTTCCGTACCCCAGCCCCTTCAACCTGTCCCGCACAATTTCGAAAAGACCCTTTTTGATCTCGATCGTAAAAACCTCGCCGGCGATCTCCCCGAGAATTGCGGCCTGGTAGCCCGACCCGGTACCTATCTCGAGGACCCGCTCCGCGCCTTTCAATGCTATCGCCTCGGTCATGAGGGCAACGACGTAGGGCTGCGATATTGTCTGGCCTTCGCCTATCGGCAGGGGGTGGTCGTTGTATGCCCTGTCTGCCTGGAGTTTATCCACGAAAAGGTGCCTGGGCACTTTCATCATGGCGTCGAGCACCTTCTTATCCCTGACCCCGCGGGACTCGATATCCTTTTTCACCATCTCCTGTCTTCGCTTGGTGAATTCATCGGCAGAGCAGGCAACACCGCTTAAGAAGACACATGCGATTATGAGAGACAGCAACGCGCCGAAGATTCGTTGAACCATATTAATAATCTATCACAGAAGGGGAATAAATAATATCCGATCCTTCCTCTAGAAGGGCAATAACCAATAACCAAACATCAATCACCAATTAATACCCAATAATTAATGACCGAATACCCAAACGAGAAACAATACCGGCAAGACTTTGTTTGGTGATTGAATATTGGTTATTAATTGGAGCTTGGTTATTGGTGATTGGGTATTTCAAAAACTGATAGCTGAATGCTGACCGCTGGCGGCTCTCAGTGTAGATAGCTTCATTTGCATCTTTATTTATTCACTTAAGTATTGTAGATTTACAGGAGGCAAATTTCCCTTGAACTGAACGTGGAGCTTCATGAAGATAGGCATAGCGGTCTATAATTTTAATCCGAAAAAAGGCGGCGCAGAACGATATGCATATGACCTCGCCACGATCCTGAGCCGGAGAGGGCATGAGATCTTTCTCTTCTGCTCGATGGGAATGGAAGTGCCCGGTATAAACCTGGTAAGGTTCAATACAATGCCCTTCCCCCGCTGGCTCAGGAACCTGTCGTTCGCGCTGAACCACAGGAAGTATGCCAGGTTCTTTAAGCTTGACGTGATGCTTGGCTTCGGGAATACGCTTGATATTGACGTGTACCAGAGCCACGGCGGCGTACAGAGAATCTGGATGGAAAGGGAGATTGAGAGCTACGACGACCCGCGGGAACGTTCAACGAAGGCATTCCTTTTGAAGAGAAGCGTTAATCAGATGACGCAGCGATGGATCGCTGAATTCCCTATCAGAAGCAGGCGATATTCAAGGATCGTTGCCATCTCCGATATGGTGAAAAGGCATATGGCCGGGCACTATAACCTTACCGATGACAGCATAGATGTTGTATACAACGGTGTGGATACGGAACGCTTCAGGCCTGCGGCAGCAATGCCCGATGGCCCGCCGAGGATACTCTTCTCAGCAGGGAATTTCAGGCTTAAAGGCCTTTCTCCGCTCCTTTCCGCGCTCGGTGAGGTTTCAAAAGAGACAAAAGACTTCCGCCTCATGGTCATGGGCAGGGGGAGAAAGGCAAGATACATGGAGATGATAGACGCATTGAACATAGCGGACAACGTGACCTTTCTCGGGGAATCGTCTTCGCCGGAGAATGTCTACCGGGATGCCCATATGCTTGTGCACCCTACCTTCTATGACGCCTGTTCGCTGACAACGATGGAGTCCATGGCATCGGGTCTTCCGACGATCACGACGAAGTGGAACGGCGCGGCGACGCTTATCTCTGAAAACGAGGGCTATGTCATCGACGAACCGAGAGACATAGGCAGTCTTGCCTCAGCAATAAAGGCATTGCTGGACAAAGACCGTATACGTTCCATGGGTGCGGCCGCCCGGTCAAAGCTTGAGAACTTTACCATCGAAAAAAACGCAACAGCGATGGAAAGGATATGCCAAGAGGCAGCCGACTCGAAGCGGTAATGCTCAAAATTAGATCGTCAATCACCGGAGTAATACCCGAAGAAAGCAACCCCGTTGCAAAATGGAGGATGCACCCGTCCTGATTGGATATTGGGGCTTCATTGGAGCGCGGGTATTGGCGGCCGGATATTTTCCTTGCCCCGGCCCGGTTGCCATTTCTGGAAAAATATGTTTTTTTTAGGCATGCAGCCTGTTATACGAGTTACAGACCTATGGAAATATTACGGCGATGACGAGCAGGGTGAGCCGGCGCTCCGGGGGACAAGCCTCGAAGTGTCTGCCGGCGATATCGTTGCCCTCTTCGGGAAAAGCGGCTCAGGCAAGACGACGCTCTTGAACCTCCTCGCGGGGCTCGACAGGCCCACGCGGGGCAGGATAGAGATAGAGGGGCAGGACCTTGAGGCCCTGGGAGAACGAGGAAGAACGGAATTCCGGCGAAGCCGCCTTGGCTTTGTCTTTCAATTTTTTAACCTCCTTCCAACCCTGACTGCCTTTGAAAATGTTTTTCTGTCCCTTGAGCTTGCAGGGCGGCCAGATCCCGCTGCTGCCAGGGCGGCGCTAGCGTCAGTGGGGCTCGCGGGAAAGGAGAATCGCTATCCGCACGAACTCTCCGGCGGAGAGCAGCAGCGCGTGGCGATCGCACGGGCCCTCGTCAAAAAACCTTCCATCATCCTCGCCGACGAGCCTACGGGCAACCTTGATACGCACACCGGGACGCATATCCTTGACCTTCTCGTCGACCAGTGCCGCCAGACGCAGACAACGCTCATCATGGTCAGCCATGCAATGATAACCTGCCAGTACGCCAGGAGGATCCTGCAGATGGAGGACGGCGTTGTCATGGAAGACCGATCCTGCGAGGCCCCTGGCCCTTGAAGATTGTCGCAAAAGCCTTTCTTCGTTATCTTCTCAAAAGGCGCAGCTTAAGCATCCTTCAACTTCTTGGCATCGCCTGCGGCGTAGCGGCGGTCATCGGCATGGGCCTTTCTGCGCAATCAGCGCTTTCCAGCTTCAGCAAGGCCGTAGAGTTCCTCAGGGGAAGCTCTACACACCTTATTGAGCGGCCTGCGGGACCGATAGACGAAGGGCTGCTCGCAAAGTTAGTGCAGGACCCCTCCGTTGACTTTCTTGCCCCCGTTATCGACCGCCGTGTAAGGCTGAAAGACAGCGATGCGGTCCGCGTCCTCGGCATAGATCCGTTCCTCGACAGAAACATCCGGCCGGAGATCTACCGTGCCTATTTTGCTGAAAGGCGACGGGGCGTCAAAGAAGATCTCTTCTCTTTTTTTACTGACGAACGTTCCGTTCTGATCGATTCAAATCTCGCTGCGCAGCTGAAGCTGCAGCCGGGGAGCCGCTTCGAGACATCTCAGGGCGCCTTCAACGTGACCGACACCTTCACGAACCCTTCAGGCGAGCCCCTCATCCTCGTGGATATACTGAACGCCCAGAAGATATTCGACCTCAAAGGATCGATAGACCGCATCGACCTCATCATCAACGACGAGGCAGCGTTCCGCTCCCGCTGGGAGCATGGCTTCAGGATCGAATCGAAGAGGCAGCGGCAGGAGACCCTGGCCGCCCTCCTTTATGCCTTCAAGCTCAATCTCCAGGCCCTGTCGCTTCTTGCCCTTTTTGTCGGGACATTCCTTATCTACAATACTGCAATGTTCGCTGTGGTCAGCCGCAGGAGGGATGCCGGCGTCTTAAGGAGCCTCGGAGCCCAGCGCCATGAGGTCGTAGCCGCCTTTCTTGCCGAGATACTTCTCTTTGGGATACTGGGCGGGGCGTTGGGGGCGGTCTTTGGCCACATACTAAGCCGCTTCCTTACGGAGATCGTAGGAAGCACCATAAGCACGCTCTATTTTTTTCTCAAGCCCTCGCCGCAGCCCTGGTCATTGCTGACCCTCGCCGCAGGCATTGCCCTCGGCTGCATCGCAAGCCTGCTGGGTGCCGCTGCGCCCCTCATTGAGCTTATCCTCATTGAACCCGTGAAGGCGATCAGGGGCAGGGTTGCTTATAAGGGCGGAACAAAGAAGGCGGGGAAGTTTGCCCTTACCGGCATCGTGGTCCTGTGCACGGCCGCCGTCTTCCTCGTGTTCTCTTTCTATCACGTGTATGTGGGATATGCGGGCACCTTCATATTCCTCCTCGGCGTCAGCCTTTTTACCGGGCTTACGGTGATGTTCGTGGCCCCGGCGCTTCGATGGCTCTTTTCAAGGGCCGGGGGAGTCCAGGGCAAGCTTGCCGTCGCCAATATCCGGAAGAACATGGGGCGTACCGCTGTCGCCATAGCTGCGTTCATGGTGGCCCTTTCCATGTCCATCGGCCTCGGATCGATGATAGAGAGCTTCCGATATTCCCTTATCTGGTGGATGAACAGCCAGCTTAAAGGGGAATTGTACGTCTCCACAAAAGGGGACATAGATGTGCCTGAGGACTTTTATGAGGAGCTGAAGGGGATGCCGGGCATAGGCGGTGTCGATGCCTACAGGAACGTTCAGGTCACATACCGGGGCATACCGACCTACATCACGGCGATCAATGCCTCGATCCTCCAGCGATTCACCCAATTCGGCTGGGTAAACGGCGGCAACGAGAACTGGGAACCGGTGAAGCAGGGGTCGGTCATCATCTCCGAGAGCTTCTCCCGGCGCTTCAATGTAAAGAAAGGCGATGCAGTCACTATCGAGGGGACAGAGGGGACGGTCCAATTTCCCGTAACGGCAATATTTTATGACTACACGACCGAGCACGGCCTGATCATGATGGACCGTTCGACATTTATACGGCACTTCAAGGACCGCACCATCAACAGCCTCGGCGTCTTCGTCGACCCCGGATATCCGGATCGGGAGAAGGTGATCGCGGAGGTAAAGAGGCGGGCGCAGGGCAGGAACCTGCCCGTTGCGACCAGGAGCGAGCTTCACAGCACGATACTTTCTGTCTTTGATAATACCTTTGCGGTCACGCGGTCGATGAGGGTCCTTGCGATCATCATTGCCTTTTTCGGGATAGCCGGCGCCCTTATGACGCTCTTTGTTGAAAGGCGGCGCGAGTTCGGCATCTACCGCGCCCTTGGTTTTTCTGTCCGCCAGATCGCGGGGATGACGCTTTTTGAAGGGATAGGGATGGGCCTTGTAAGCTTCCTCATGAGCACCGGCGTAGGTACTGCGCTGGCGCTGATACTCATCAAGGTCATCAACCTGCGGAGCTTCAACTGGACGATCTTTTACCACTTTACCTTCGATCCCTATCTCATTGCAGCCATTACAGCCATAGCAGCGAGCATCGGCGCATCAATATATCCCATATGGAAGGTCTACCGGACCTATCCGCAGATACAGATCAGGGAGGAGTAGGAAGAGCCGGCAGGCTCCGCAGTGAGAACGAAACAGTGAACAGCAAGAAGCATAAATCCGTAATTCGTGAGGCGTTAGGCGTGAGGCGACTAGAAGATCAGAAGATGAAAAGAACGGAAAGCAGAGTACCTCGGTTAGTGGTGCCTTTTACTTTTGGCTGCTATGCTGAACCTCGAACGCCGAACGTGCTACGACGAACGGATTTTCCTGCAACCAAGATACAAGATACACGATATACGATATACGTAAAGGATGTATGCCGCGCGCTATGCCTTCTTGTATTGGCGATCCTTGTCTGTGCAGCACCCGCCAGCAGCGCCGATTGGGAGCGGGCGATCGGCGAGAGGGCATGGTCTTTCCCGCGGGACCATGGAAGCCATCCTGAGTACAGGACGGAATGGTGGTACTTCACGGGCAACCTTGCAGATAAAAGCGGCAACAGATACGGCTACCAGCTTACCTTCTTCAGGCACGGCGTTGAAAGAACGCCGAAAGACCCCGGCAACCCGTGGTCCATACGCGACATATACCTGGCGCACTTTACCATCACCGATGCAGTTGGAAAGAAGTTCTGGTATAACGAGAGGACATCGCGGAAGGGGCCCGGCCTCGCCTTTTCAGAGACGAAAGGCCTTAATGTGCGGCTCCTTGGCTGGTCAGCGCGCATGGTAAAAAACGTTATCCACCTTTCGGCCCGTCAGAAAGATCTGGAGATCAACCTGGAGCTCGTTCCGCAAAAGCCGCCCGTCCTGCATGGTCAAAAGGGGTTAAGCAAAAAAGGCCCGGGGGAGGGGCAATCCTCTTATTACTATTCCTTCACGGACCTGAGGACGACCGGGACCATTAGGACCCCCCTCTCAAAACAACCTGTGCCCGTTGAGGGGACAAGCTGGTTCGACCAGGAATTCGGCTCCAACCAGCTTTCACCGGATCAGGCGGGCTGGGATTGGTTCAGCCTCCACCTCTCGGATGGCCGCGACCTGATGCTTTATTTTCTGCGCAGGAAGGATGGGACAGTGGAGCAAGCATCATCGGGGACTATCGTCGAAAAGGACGGCGCAAGCCGCCACCTCAAGCTTTCTGAGGTCATCATCGATATCCTTGGACAATGGAAAAGCCCAAAAAGCAACGGGACCTATCCGGCGCGGTGGCGCATACGTGTCCCGTCGGCGAAGATCGACCTGACGATCTCGCCCTACGTTCCCGACCAGGAGCTTATCACCGAAGAGTCATCGGGCATTACATACTGGGAGGGGGCCATAGGGGGAAGCGGCGCGTCGATGGAACGGGACGTAACCTGCGAAGGATATGTTGAGCTTACAGGATATGCGGGAAGCCTCGGCGGCATCTTTTAATGTTAAAAACCTTTTACCTTTCACCTTTAACCTTTTACAATATAAGCAGGCAGCACAAAGGGGGTTATATATGATAATCGTTACCGAAGGGGCGGTTGCCGGCATACTGGCAGGTATCCTGATGGGCCTGGCCTCTGAAGCCTGTTTCAGGACTCGGCTATTCAAGTCCAGCCTCATACTCGTTGATGGTGAGTTTCTCTTCCGGACCGTGAACATGAAGCCGAACAATCGAACCCGCTACATTGTAGGCAGCGTGATCCACCTTATCACAAGCGGCGTCTTCGGGGGCATCTATACTGCCGCAGCCCATCTTCTCGCGCTCACGCCCCTCTCGGCGCTTCTCGTATCGATCTATTTCTTTGTGCTGTGGCTGTCAATGCTCCTCATGGCCCTTCCGATTGCAGGGCAAGGCCTGCTGGGAAGAAAGGCCGGCTCCGCCACATGGCTCGAACAGCTCATTCTCCATGTCGTCTTCGGCGCAGGATATTACGCCGCACTAGCGACATGTATTCGTTTTGGACATTAGATATTTGAATTTTGATATTACGTAGAAATATTTTATCCCGGGCATATAATGAGAGCATGGCTCCGGGATATCCCGGAGCAAACCGTCGAGAGGCGAGGAAGCTCGGTCTTTTGCGAAGCAAAAGTTCCGAAGCCGAACGCGAGCGAATGAAGCCGCAGGAGCGGAATGAGCGTGTTTGCGTGGGATGTCCCGACGCCATGCTCATCCTTATGGAGGAAGGTCCTGGATACATCAATTTCATTCTTCGAGGATGCCGCGCGAGGCGCGGCATGGGCAATTGTTTAGGATTTGATGCTTAGGATTCTGACATTGTAAATCTCACGGCACATAGTAGCCGCGCCCGCCTTCATTTACAAACCCTTCGCCTTGCAGCTGCTCAAGGATACGGCCGACCCTCTCCGGCCTTTCTTGCAGCGTCCCCGCGATCTTTATTGCTGAAAGGGGCTTTCCGGCAAGCAGCACCCTCAAGATCTCCCCGCGGATCTTTCTGTCAGAATCCTCAAAGGGGGGTTGTTTCTTATAATGGGCACTCCTTCGATTCGGGTTCGGCATGCCTCTCTTGAGCATGGCCCCGTAATCCATGAGGGCATAATACCATTCACGCGGATTCGTTTTATCAAGGGTTGCTTCAACGAGGCGGAGTACGTCCCTGTCGTGCACGTCTTTGCTGTCCTTGAAGAAGAAATGGATGAAAACCCTCCTGATGTTCGTCTCTGCAAACACAGAGGGGAGGTTGAACGCGAAGGCGGCGAGCGAGCCTGCGGTCGCCTTCCCTATGCCGGGAAGGGCTGCAAGCTTATCAACATCCTTTGGCAACGATCCATCCTGCTCGGCGACGATCGTCTTTGCCAGTTTCACAAGCGATATTGCGCGCCTGTTGTAGCCAAGCCCCGACCATACCCGCAGGACCGCATTCAGCCTTGCCCGGGCCAGGGAGGAAAAATCCGGAAATGCGGCAATGAATTCCCGGTACTTCCCGTTCACCCTCTCTACCTGGGTCTGCTGGAGCATAATTTCTGAGACGAGAATATTGTACGGGTCGTGCGTATCCCGCCAGGGGAAGCTGCGCCTGTTCTTTTTGTAATAGCCGTATATTTTCCGGCGGAATGACAATATCTCTTTTGCGGATGGCATGAATTGGCCGGCGGGCCTATTGCTTTTTTCTGTTCTCAGGATATCCCCTGATCTCTTCAGGGCTCACCTCCGGGAGCTCGCTCAGATATTCGCAGAGGCACAGCTTCTGATAGCCTTCTTTTTCAGGGTCATAGATGACAAAAGTCTTCCCTATGGCCTGATCGTCCCGATGTTCTTTGCTGTCTGCCATACATGTTATAGTACACTGATATCGTGAAAAGTGAAAGGTGAAAGGTTAGGAGGGTCTCGTAAGGCGGAAAAGGCGGCCCATAGTTCATGAAAGATAAACACGAAATCCTAAGCGCCAAACTCTAAACAATGTCAAAACTCAAATGTTCCAAGCAAATGCCCTTCAACATGCTTTGAATTTTGAACATTCGGATTTAGGACTTGCCATGAGCTGCCGGCTGGAGCCCTTGTGCTCAACTTCTAAAACGAGTAGAGAAGGATGAGGATGGCTATGCCGATCCGGTAATAGGCGAAAAGATCGAGTGAATGTTTTTTAAGATAGGCAATGAGAAATTTCAGGCTCAGGATCCCGAAAACGAAGGCAGAAATGGCGCCATAGAAGTATATATCCATGCCGCCCGCGTGCACATCAAGGTGTTTCATCTCATATATAGAGGTGCCGAGTATGATCGGTATTGCCAGGAGAAAGGAAAAATCAACGGCCTCCGACCTCCTGAGGCCAAGCAGCAGCCCTATAGTAATCGTTATTCCGCTCCTCGACGTGCCCGGCACGAGGGCTAACGCCTGGGCGATGCCGATGGCGATAGCAACGGGATAGGAGATGATGCTCCTGCTTACGTGCACCCTCTCGGCAGTGATCATCAGGATAGAAACAAATGCAAGCATAAAAGCAGCAACAAAAGGTGCCCTCAGGGAGTGTTCAATAAAGTCCTTGCCGAGAAGGCCTGCAACGCCGGCGGGAATGGTGGCAATAATGATCTTTAATAGCAATGCATCCCGAAACGCCCCCTTTCTGAGGTCAATAAAGCCTTCAACAATAACGGTGACGAACTTTTTGCCGTAAATAACGAAGATCGCCAGAAGCGTGCCGAAATGCAGCATCACGTCGTAGGCGAGCTTATTGATATTCCCATCGTCTATGTTAAAAAACCAGGGGATAACAATGAGATGAGCGGAACTGCTGATGGGTAAAAATTCTGTGACGCCTTGTACTGCGCCCATGATGACGCTCTGGAGCGCATTCACGAAAGGTCCCCGGGCAGAAACCTGAAGCCGAGCTCCATAGAATCGGTATTAAGCGATGGCGGAATTGGCGGCAGCGGGTCAACGGCCCTCAAAACCCTCAGGATCGACTCGTCGTAGATCCTGTTGCCCGATCTCTTTTCGATATTGATGTCCACGATCCTTCCGTCTTTTCGTATCCTTATGATCACAATCGTCTCGAGGTCCTTCTTATATGTCATACCCGGGACGCCCCAGGCGCTCTTTACCTTATCCCAGATATCAAGGATATACTTCTGCATCGCCGGATCGAGGGGTTTGCCCCCGCCCTCAGACCCGAACGGCAGTCCCGGGGCTCCGGCCCCTGCGCCGCCTTGACCGCCTGCGCCTGCTGTCTTTGTCTTCGACACATCAAGGTAATCCGCCCTCTTTTTCATATCGCGGATCCTCTCTTCGAGCCGGCTCAGCTCTTCTTTTGTGGTTTTTTCCCGCGCGGCAACCTTCTTTTTTGATAACGAAACTTCTTCTTTCGCTGGTTTTTTTATAGGGGCGTGCTTTTTAACACGTGCCGGAGCGGCAGGGACCGGCTTTGCTCCGGGCGGGCTCTTTTCGGCCTTCGCTGCCCCCGTTGAGCCTCCACCACCACCCAGCTGGCCGACAAGGTTAACAGAATATGACGAGAGGGCATCAAATCTCTTTGACGATTTTTTAAAAGGTATGCTAAAGGCAGCAATAACGAAGACGTGAATTGCACAAGAGATGATGAGCATTTTGTACCAGGCTTCTTCGCGCATCATTCCTCGAGGGGTTTGGTCACGATATTTATCTTCTCGATCCCTGCTTCACGTATTACCCCCATACACCTTACGACAAATCCGTATGGAACGTCCTTGTCAGCCCTGAGAAAGATCTCCTTGTTGCTTTTGTTGGCAAACAGGAGCTGGATAGCAGGCTTGAGCTCCTTCATCCCGAGCTTCTTCTCATTCAGGACGAGACGTTGTTCCTTTGTAATATTCAATATCTGGGGTTCGTCTTTGGTTGGCAAAGGCTTTGCCGTGACGTTTGGAATGTCGATGTTCATACCGTGCTGCATCATGGGGGCGGTGATCATAAAGATGATGAGAAGGACGAGGACAATATCAACGAGGGGTATGACGTTTATCTCTGACAGCGGTCCTTTATCTTGCGATAATTTCATTTTCCAATGAGATTGATAAGGTACAGGGAAGCGTTCTCCATCCTCGACATGATCCTTTTGAGCCTGCCCGAAAAGTAATTGTACGCAAGAACTGCGGGGATGGCCGCCGCAAGCCCCATCGCAGTTGCAATGAGCGCTTCGCTTATGCCGGGAGCCACAACAGCCAGGCTTGTCGTTCCCCTGACGCCAATCTCCCGGAAAGAGTCCATGATTCCCCAGACAGTGCCGAAGAGGCCGATAAATGGTGAGGCGTTGGCGGTCGTCGCAAGGAATGAGAGCCTCCGTTCAAGCCTTGTCGTTTCCTCGGAGATCGTTATCCTCATCGCATTCTCGATAATTGGGATTGTTTCCTGTTTTATTTCCGGGTTGTTCTCTTTTTGTCTCTTGGTGATCTCCTTGTAGCACGCCAGTATGAGCCTGTAAAAAGAATTGTCGGGACTTTCTCTATATATGGTTATGAGCTTTTTAAAGGAATCAGCCTCCCGTGCAGCATGAAAAAAACGTTCCGCTTCCCTTTCCGTTCTCCCATACTGACGAAACTTTACAAACATGATCGTCCAGGATATTATGGAAAAGATTAAGAGAATCAGCATGACGGCCTTCGCTACGGGGCCTGCTGAATAGATTAGGCTAAAGAGTCCGCCGGAGTATGCGTTGAGGCTGGATAAACCCATTTCGCAAACATCTTACAACAAAAGGTTATCCTTGTAAAGAAAAACACCTGCCAAAGAAAACCCCCTGGGTGGGTTCCCAGGGGGAAGGGGGGTTATTATGAGAAGCTATGGAGGTGGTTTTGCGTTTTTGCTACTTTGTGAAGAATTGTACTTGATTACCTTTACTTAACAAATCATTCCAACACAAAGCAGAGGTATATTCAAAAAACCCACAATTATCAAATGTTTCAGAATAGCTATATTGTGAATTATTTAACATACCTTGATTTAATAATAGAACATAACTGTTTTTTTGTCAATAGAAATTATTATAATTTTAAAGAAAAAATATCATGGGCAGACGGTCTGCTATCAGGTAGCCATCGAGGGTCGGCAAGACCCTTTTCCCTTCGATCCTCACAATTCCGGAGGACGCAAGCCGCGTCAACGCCTCTATGCCGGCTGCTTGTCCTACAATGTCATCGATATCAACGCCATCTCCCGTCCTGAATCCGAGCATGAGCTTTTCAAGCCTTACATCTTCGGATGAAAGTTCCTCCTGCCCTTCCACGGGGCGCCTGCCTTCCCGGAGGAGGCGGCAGTAGTCCCTCACAGACCTGAGGTTCCACCAGCGGACGTTATCACGGAAGGAATGCGCTGCGGGGCCAAGGCCGAGGTATGGCGCACGTTGCCAGTATTTCATGTTGTGCCGCGCAAAATACCCTTCCTCCTTTGCAAAATTCGAGATCTCGTAGTGAATAAAACCTCGATCTCTCAAAAAATGAGAGGTATGGGTAAAAAATCTTCTCTCCTGTCCCTCTGTGATCCTGTGGAGGGTGCCATCCGACACCATCCTGCCGAAAGGAGTTTCCCCTGAAAGGGTAAACTGATAGCAGGACAGATGGGCGGGTTCCCATACGAGCGCCCCGTCGAGGGTGTCGGACCAGCTTTTCATGGTCTGGCCACGGAAGCCGTACATAAGGTCAACGCCGAAATTATGGAAGCCTGTTGATTGGATGAGCTCTAATGCCTTCTGTGCTCCAGCTGCCGTGTGTCTTCGCTGTAAGAAACGAAGCTCCTTTTCCTGCAACGACTGGACCCCTACGCTCAGACGGTTGATGCCAAGCGCCTTGAAACAGGCAAGCAGTGACGGAGTGACATCTTCGGGGTTTGCCTCGATGGTCACCTCTGCGTCCAGGGCGAAGGAAAAACCATCCTGGAGAATGCCCATCAACCGCTCAAGGCCGCGTTCGCCAAGGAGAGATGGCGTCCCCCCGCCGATGTAGAGGGTATCGAAAGGCTCCGGCCATTCATCGCTATATAAAGAAGCCTCCTGCTGGACCCCGTCAAGCCAGGATACAACGAGAGAACCGTCAGTAATGGAATAGAAATCACAATAGGGGCACTTTGTCTTGCAAAAGGGGACATGGACATAGATCCCCGGCAGGTTTATCTTGCCCACTGTCGGTTTGCCCGTTGTTGATTTATTCATTGTCGGTCTTGAGTGCGGCCATGAAAGCGCTCTGGGGAATCTCCACGTTGCCGACCATGCGCATGCGCCTTTTGCCTTTTTTCTGTTTCTCTAAAAGCTTTCTCTTCCTTGTAATGTCGCCCCCGTAGCATTTGGCTGTCACATCCTTCCTGAATGCTGAAACGGTCGAGCGGGCGATGATCTTTCCCCCGATGGCGCCCTGTATGGCGATCTTGAACTGCTGCCTTGGTATCTCTTCTTTCAGCCTCTCGCATATGGTAACCGCCCTGTCGCGCGCGCGCTCCTTGTGGACAAGGATCGAAAGCGCGTCGACCTTCTCGCCGTTCACGAGGATGTCAAGCCGCGCGAGGTCGCTCTCCCTGTAGTCCGTGATCTCGTAGTCAAAGGAACCGTATCCCTGGGTGATGCTCTTCAGCTTGTCATAGAAGTCAAAGATGATCTCCGCGAGGGGCATATTGAAGGTCACTTCTACCCTGCCCGGCGTGGGGTAATTAAGATGGGAGTTTATCCCGCGCCTTTCCATGCAGAGCTTCATTACAACGCCCACGTAGCGTTCCGGCACGAGGATATTTGCCTTGATAAAGGGCTCCTCGGAGGACTTTATCTTCGCAGGGTCCGGGTAGTAGAGAGGGTTGTCAACGGTAACAACATCCCCGTTGGCCAGGATGAAGCGGTACTGGACGCTCGGCGCCGTCATAATGATAGACTGGTCGAACTCACGCTCGAGGCGTTCCTGCACGATCTCAAGGTGAAGCAGCCCCAGGAAGCCGCACCGGAAGCCCTGCCCGAGCGCTGCCGAAGAATCCTTCTGATAGATCAGCGACGCATCGTTCAGCTTATACTTCTCCAGCGCTTCGAGGAGGGACTGGTAGTCGTCTGAAGCGATGGGGTATATTGACGAGAAGACAACGGGCTTAACCTCCTTGAAGCCGGGCAGCGGGGTAGGCGCCGGGTCTGAGTCAAGGGTGATCGTATCGCCTATCCTTGTGTCGCTTACCGTCTTGATGCCCGCGATGATATAACCGACCATGCCGGCTGTAAGCTCTTTTCCGGGTTCCCTCGTGAGGTGAAAGATGCCCGCCTCCTCGACCTTGTACGTCATGCCGTTCGACATGAGCCGTATCATGTCTCCGGGCCGTACGGTGCCGTCAAATACCCTGCAGCTTACAATGGTCCCCCTGAAGGGATCGTAGTGGGCGTCAAAGATGAGCGCCGAGAGCGGCTTTTCAGGATCACCTGCAGGAGGAGGTATCCTGTCAATAATTGCCCCGAAGATGTCCTCGATCCCGGTCCCTTCCTTCGCCGAGCAGAGAATGGCGGAATCAGGGTCAAGCCCGAGCTCATGATCGATCTCGAGCTTTACCCTCTCCACGTCAGCGACCGGCAGGTCTATCTTGTTGATCACGGGGATGATGACAAGGTCGTGCTCCATCGCGGCGTAAAGGTTGGCAAGGGTCTGGGCCTCGACTCCCTGGGACGCGTCCACAAGGAGGAGCACGCCCTCGCAGGAGGCAAGGGCCCGCGACACCTCGTAAGAGAAATCCACATGCCCCGGGGTGTCGATGAGGTTCAGCTCAAATTCCCTGCCGTCATTATCCGTATAGGGCAGGTCTATGGTCTGGCTCTTGATCGTGATGCCCCGCTCCCGCTCAATGTCCATCGTGTCGAGGATCTGGTCGCGGAACTGCCGATCATCGACGAGGTTCGTATACTGGATCAGGCGGTCGGCAAGCGTCGACTTGCCGTGGTCTATGTGTGCAATGATGCTGAAATTCCTGATATGTTTCATAAGTTGTTGATGAACTCCTAATGAATAACCAATTACCAATAACCAAGCTCCAATTAATCACCAATAACTAATTTTTAAATAACCAAACTGGATTTTGTATGGTTTGATGTTTGTATATTAGGTCATTGGGTATTGGTTATTATTCCTGCCCCTATATCAAGCCCCACGATGCGAACTGTCTTTATTTATTCTTCTTCACCATCTCTATATCCACTTCGCCGCCGAATTCTGCCGCGAGGTCGTCCTGGAGCTTATCAAAATCACCCTGCTTCTCCAGTTCGATAACAAGCTCCCTGTCATCGAGGACCTTTAACTTACCATATTTCTTTACCACATCGGCAACTTTAACGGGATCGGTTGTTACCCACCCTTTCATCCGCTTGACGAGCTCTTCGCCGCTGAATGACCGTTCAATGGTGAGGTCAACCCTTCTCTTCTTCGCCTCCCACCCCACGAGCGCCGGCTGCGCCACCATGGGCGTAACCGGGTCGTGCATGGCGGCGCACCGGAACCATAACTTTGCCCTGATCATCTGCATCGCTCCTTCTATGATATTTTACACTTACATTAATGGTTTACACGCCTAAAGTCAAGCGCCGATGGCGCCACCTAAGGCGGCCCCCAACGGCGGGCGCTTCAGCGCTTGTAAAAAGTCTGTTTTTCTGTATAATCTGACAAAGAAGGTTATCCTGAGGGAGCGGAGTCAATGCCCGGCGTTCAAAAACAATACCTGATTTTCGCAGCGCTGCTCGCGTGCCTGCTTTCTCTTGTTCTCCTTCCGGCATACCTTTGTTCCCAGGAACTTCACCCCTTGCCGGCGCCGTTATACGGCAATGCGCCTGACGGAGGGTTGCAGGAAAACGAGATAGCGCACTTCCTCGCCCGGTTCAATGGCTGCGCCTGGTACAAAACCCCGGGCAACCCATACGCTGACGTATACCTCGAGCTGAAAGACGGGACCCTGATACTTTATGAGTACCTTAAAAATGAATCCTACTGTTCAACCATCTTCAGTACATGTTTTACCCAGCATGAGATCTGGCGCACGAAGGTGACGGGATGGGATATGATATTGCCCGACCGACCCGGAAACGTATACCGGATCGTGCTGGGCAGGAATGGCGGGACGATCACAATGCACGGCGTGGACAATGCCGGCAGGGATTACGTGATCGGCACATTCGTCAAGCTTTTTTGTTCAGGCAACATCTGATGCCCGCCCCTCGCCATCCACACGGTGAGCCCTTTGTCCTGAATAGAGCAGACAATCTCAACGGATTCGCGGAAATATATTCTATATTCGGCCATCTTTTTTCAGCCTTTTGACCATTCCATCAAGTTGTTGGGCAGTTCTTTTCTGTCTTATCCTCTCAGATCTCAACATTTCAAGAGCGCCCCCTTCGCCCCGGGAAATTAATAATTTAATAGGCGTCCGCGATCCCGGCTTATTTTAAATTGTCAAGCAATGCATTGAGCCGAATAAAAAATGTATTTCGTATTTTTTCAATATGTAGAGCTTCCTTGAGATCAAGTATTGCCGTGTCTTGATGCTTGAATCTGTCTGGTTCGACTTGCAACGCGTAGGAGTTAATCTGTCGATTCCAGAACCATTCTGCACAACCAAACTGGATGGTTTCCGGATCGATATCCGTAATTCCCTTTAACGCTTCAAACAGCCCTCGCCCCGAAGTGTTTTTCTCAAGGCAAAACGCGATATAGGCAATCCTGTACTCTACTTTTGTAATAATTCCTTTCGCCGGTAAAGGATCAAGATTATGTATATCTTCTTGCCCGTCATAAACAAAGTGGCCATAACAGCATTGCAGGGTGAAACAATAAGGTAATTTATTGAACCCGCTGATGAGGCTTACAATAGGCATATCAATCATGCCATCACTTAGATCGCATAAAACTTTATGTTTTTGCACCTGAAAATGCGAATTTTCCGATAGTTCCTTTAATTCAGTAAAAGTTTCCAATTATCTTATTCCTATACAATTTTTATACGGCTAACACTTAATATACCAACTTGCCTTTTCTTTCAATGGTATACCAGGCAGGAAAAATGTCAATCAAAATATTCCTGTATTTTCAACACAATACACTCTTTAAGATGCTGCTAAAATGGTTTTTTCTGATATTGCGAAGTAAAAGACAATATGCCTTTTTCCGGATGCTGGATACTCGTCACTGGATGCTGACAGAAGAGCGGAAGGCAAGAAGGTGAGAAGGGCAGAAGGTGGAACATCTGTAAGGCGTTAGGGGAAATGCTGTTCTATGTTCAACGTTAAAACAAAATAGACTGAACCCGGCGGAATACGCAATGAGGGCATTGGCGTCAGGCTTGTTGTCCGAGACTAACCTCGCAATGAAACCGTTCCTTACTTCTCATACTTTACTCTTCAAGGATTGTTTCTTTTGTCTCTTACCGTTCACTTTTCACCTTTCACTGCCTTTATATGTCGAAAATATTGGTAAAAACGGCTTAATCTATGGTATAGAGATGTTGCGTTATCATGTACTTTCAAGACCTCATACTTGCGCTGCAGAAGTTCTGGGCTGAGAAGGGATGCATCGTCCAGCAGCCGTACGATATGGAAGTCGGCGCCGGGACGTTCCACCCTGCCACGTTTCTCCGGTCCCTCGGCCCTGAGCCCTGGAACACCGCCTATGTCCAGCCGTCCAGGCGGCCTGCGGACGGCCGCTACGGAGAGAACCCTAACAGGCTGCAGCACTACTACCAGTTCCAGGTCATCATGAAGCCATCCCCAAAGGACATACAGAACATCTACATCGACAGCCTGAAGGGCTTCGGCATCGATACATCGTACCATGACATCAGGTTCGTCGAGGACGACTGGGAGTCGCCCACGCTCGGCGCCTGGGGCCTCGGATGGGAGGTCTGGCTCGACGGCATGGAGATCACCCAGTTCACCTATTTCCAGCAGGTCGGCGGCATCAACCTCTCGCCCATCACCGTTGAGATCACCTACGGCATCGAGAGGATCGCCATGTACCTTCAGGACGTGGACAACGTATATCATGTAAAGTGGAACAAGGACATCCTCTACGGCGACGTGTTCCTCGACCCTGAGAGGGAATTCTCGGTCTATAACTTCGAGGAATCGGATCCGGCCATGCTGAGGGGGCTCTTCGACACCTTCGAGCGCGAAGGGGAAAAGCTTTTAAAGGGGCGGGGGCTTATCTTTCCGTCATACGATTACTGCCTGAAATGCTCGCACATCTTCAACCTCCTCGACGCCCGCGGCGCCATCAGCGTCACGGAGCGGGCAAACTACATAGCGAGGGTGAGGAACCTCGCGAAGATGAGCGCAGAATTATATATTCAGAAACGTGAGGAGCTTGGATACCCACTCTTAAGAAAGTGAAACGTGAAAAGTGAAACGTGAAAAGTTAAGAACGCCGAACGCTGCACTTGCACCGCGAGGTGCGATATGAAGACGCTGCTCCTTGAGGTCGGCACCGAAGAGATACCGGCGCGGTTTACGGAGCCGGAGAAAGAGGGGCTCCTCAGGCTCCTCCAGGAGGGTCTCACATCCGCCAGGCTGTCCTTCGGGGATATCAACATCCAGACGACGCCGCGGCGTATCGCCGCTATAGTAGCGAATATCGAAGAAAAGCAGGAAGAGATCACCACCATCAAGTTCGGGCCCCCGTGGAACAGGGCCTATGACGGATCGGGCAGCCCAACGAAGGCAGCCACGGGCTTCGCGAGATCGCAGGGCGTTTCCGTTGAGGATCTGAAAAAGGGCGTCAAGGACGGCGTCGAGTTCATCACCGTCGAAAAGTTGGAGACAGGGAGGCAGGCCATCGAGATACTCCCGGACCTCCTCCAGGACATCATCGCAAAGATCCCTTTTCAGAAGAAGATGCGCTGGGGCTCGGAGAGCTTTGAGTTTGCCAGGCCCATCCAGTGGCTCCTGGCGCTTTTCGGAGGCCAGCCTTTACAGCTTTCCATTGCTGACGTAAAGAGCGGGACCATCACCTACGGCCACAGGTTCCTGTCAAACGGGCCCATTGAGATCAAAGACCCGTCGGAGTATTTTGATAAGCTGAAGGCCGGCTATATCATCGTCAACGAGGCAGAGAGGATGAAGACGATCCTCGAAGGCATCGACAGGATCGAAAAAGAGACGAACGGCAGGGCGATACGAGACGGGGAGCTGATCAAGGAGATCCTCTATATCACCGAATACCCTTATCCGCTCCGGGGCGCCTTCGATGAAGCATTCCTCACCATCCCGAAGGAAGTGCTGGTAAACGTCATGAAGAGCCACCAGCGCTACATCCCCATTGAGGGAGAAGACGGCAGGCTCATGCCCTATTTCATATTCTTCGCCAATACGGTCCCGAAGGACGATTCGAACGTCGTCAGGGGCAACGAAAAGGTGCTCAGGGCGCGGCTCGCCGACGCGCAGTTCTTCTTCGAGGAAGACCGGAAGGTAAGGCTTGCCGAGCGGTACGAGCGCCTCTCCTCCATCGTGTTCCATGTGAAGCTGGGGACGCTGAAGGAAAAGACCGAAAGGGTCATGGCTATTGCGCGTTATATCAGCGCATCGTTGAACGCCGGGAGCGCAGACAAGATCGAGCAGGCTGCCAGGATCATGAAGGCAGACCTCCTCACCCACATGGTCGGGGAATTCCCTGAGCTTCAGGGCACCATGGGCAGGATCTACGCAGCCATTGAGGGAGAGGATGAAGACGTGGCGCAGGCAATAGAGGAACATTACCTGCCGACGGGAGGGAACGGAAGCCTTCCCGCAACCATACCCGGCGCGGTCGTCGGCATCGCCGACAAGATCGACTCCCTCGTATCCTTTTTCTCTGTGGGCATAACGCCGACGGGCAACCTGGATCCATTCGCCTTGCGAAGACAGTCGCTCGGCGTCATCAAGATCGCCATCGACAAGGGCTTCCGCATTCCCCTCGAAGACCTCATCAGGACCGCCTACGAAAGCGGAAAGGATATCGGCAAGAGGCTCTCCTTCGAAGAGACGAAGGCATCGCTTCTTGACTTTGTTGCCACGCGCTTCAAGTTCGCAATGATCGACGAGAACCACAACCAGGACTTTGTGGAGAGCATCCTTCCTTTTGTGGCGCAGGACATCTATGACGGGTACCTCCGCCTCCTTGCCCTTGAGAACCAAAAATCCATGGCGGACTTTGAAAGGCTCATGGTGGGGTTCAGGCGCGTCTACAACATCACCAAACAGCTCAACGGTGAGATGAAGGTCGATCCGCACCTCTTCAGCCTCAAGGAGGAGGAAGAGCTTCATAGCCTCTACGAAACAAAGAAGGGCGATTTCTTCGCCCTCATGAACGACGGGCAGTATGACCGCTCCCTTGCCGTGCTGGTAAGCTTCAAAGAGACCATCGACAATTTTTTCGACAAGGTTTTTGTCATGGACAAGGACGAGTCTGTCAGGGATAACCGGCTGGCGCTCCTTAAAAAGATAAAAGATATGTTCTTAACATTTGCAGATTTTTCCAAAATCCGGATCGAAGGAGGAGGGTAAGATGGGAAAAACAAAATATGTGTACTTCTTTGGCGGCAAGAAGGCAGAAGGCAGCGCCGGGTTAAAGAACCTGCTCGGCGGCAAGGGCTCAGGGCTTGCGGATATGGTCAACCTCGGCATCCCGGTCCCACCGGGCTTCACCATTACAACAGAGGTATGCACGCTTTTCTATGAGAACGGGATGAAATACCCGGCAGGCCTGAAAGAAGAGGTCATAGAGAGCGTGAAAAAAGTTGAGGCGATCATGGGCGCGAAGTTCGGCGACCCCGCCAACCCCCTTCTCTTCTCGGTACGCTCCGGCGCGCGGGTAAGCATGCCGGGCATGATGGATACGGTCCTCAACCTCGGCCTCAACGAAAAGACCGTTGATGGCCTTGCGAAGCTGACCAAGAACGAGCGCTTTGCGTACGACTGCTACCGCCGTTTCGTCCAGATGTACGGGGATGTCGTGCTCGGGCTGAAGCCGGTGAGCAAGGAAGAACAGGACCCCTTTGAGGTGATCATCGAGGCAAAGAAGAAAGAAAGAAAGATAAAATACGACACGGAACTCACCGTCGATGACCTTAAAGACCTCATTAAACGTTTCAAGGCAGCGATCAAAAAGAGTCTCGGCGCCACGTTTCCCGAAAACCCCTACGAGCAGTTGTGGGGCTCGATCGGCGCCGTGTTCCAGTCGTGGAACAACGACAGGGCCATCGCATACCGCGAACTGAACAATATCCCCGGCGATTGGGGCACGGCGGTCAATGTCCAGTGCATGGTGTTCGGGAACATGGGCGAGGACTGCGGAACGGGAGTGGCCTTCACGAGGAATCCCGCAACAGGGGAAAATGCATTTTATGGGGAATACCTCCTCAACGCCCAGGGCGAGGATGTCGTGGCAGGGATCAGGACGCCGCTGCCCATTAATAAAAGACAGAAAACAGACAAATCTGTCAGGTCCCTCGAAGAGGTCTGGCCTGATATCTACGACGAGATCATCAGGATCAGGGGGACCCTGGAAAAGAATTACAGGGACATGCAGGACGTAGAATTTACCATACAGAATAAGAAGCTCTGGATGCTCCAGACAAGGAACGGAAAGAGGACGGCATTCGCTGCCTTCAAGATCGCCGTCGATATGGTGAAGGAAGGCCTCATCAGCAAAGAGGACGCCCTCATGAGGATCGAGCCTGAGCAGCTCAACCAGCTCCTGCGCCCCATCTTCGACCCGAAGGAAAAAGACAAATCGATCAAGGCAGGCAACCTTGTGGCAAAAGGCCTCAACGCAGGCCCCGGCGCCGCGACGGGGAAGGTAGTCTACAACGCTGAGGATGCGGAAAGCTGGGCAGGCCGAGGCGAAAAGGTGATCCTTGTAAGGATAGAGACATCGCCGGAGGATATCCGCGGGATGAACGCCGCACAGGGCATCCTTACATCAAGGGGCGGCATGACGAGCCATGCGGCTCTTGTGGCCCGGCAGATGGGAAAGGTATGCGTGGCGGGATGCGGCGACCTCGACATCGACTACAAGAAGAAGACGATCAAGGTAAAGGGCAAAACGATCAAGGAAGGCGGGTATATCTCCATCGACGGGACCACCGGAGAGGTATTCGCAGGGGAGATGAAGACGATACCCTCGGAGATCCTGAGGGTCCTCATAGACAAGACGCTTAAGCCTGAAAAATCGCAGATCTACAAGGACTTTGCCCTTCTCATGAAGTGGGCAGACGAGTTCAGGAGGCTCGGAATCAGGACAAACGCCGACCAGCCCGACCAGGCCGCCGTTGCCGTCGGCTTCGGGGCAGAGGGGATAGGGCTTTGCAGGACCGAGCACATGTTCTTTGAAGGCAACAGGATCGACGCTGTCCGCGAGATGATCGTTGCCGATGACCTTGCCGGCAGGGTAAAGGCGCTGAAGAAGCTCCTCCCCATGCAGAAAAAGGACTTCACCGGCATCTTCAAGGTAATGCGCGGGCTTCCGGTTACCATCCGCACCCTTGACCCGCCTTTGCATGAGTTCCTTCCCCACACAGAAAAGGAGATGAAGGACCTGGCAAAGAAGATGGGCATCCCCTACGAAAAGGTCCTTGCCAAGGTGCAGAGCCTCCATGAGGCAAACCCGATGCTGGGCCACAGGGGCTGCAGGCTCGGGATCGTTTACCCGGAGATCACGGAGATGCAGGCGCGGGCCATCTTCGAGGCTGCCTGCGAGGTCAAGAAGAAGGGCATCGATGTAAAGCCCGAGGTCATGATACCGCTTGTCGGCACCGTCGCCGAGCTTGCCCTCCAGAAAAGGGTTGTGGAAAAGGCAGCAAAAGAGGTCCTTGCAAAATACAAGGCCTCCATCGACTACAAGATCGGGACGATGATAGAGATACCGAGGGCGGCCATCACCGCAGACGAGATAGCGCAAGAGGCCGAGTTCTTCTCTTTCGGGACGAACGACCTTACCCAGACGGCACTCGGCATGAGCCGCGACGACGCGGGGAAGTTCCTCCGCTACTATGTCGAACACGAGATATATTCCCATGACCCGTTCCAGAGGATCGATGAAGGCGGCGTGGGCAAGCTGATGCAGATAGGCGTTGAGCTCGGAAGGAAGACGAGGAAGAACCTCAAGATAGGCATCTGCGGGGAGCATGGCGGCGAGCCGAATTCCGTCGAGTTCTGCCACAAGATAGGGCTCGATTACGTCAGCTGCTCGCCGTACAGGGTGACAGTCGCGAAACTCGCGGCAGCCAGGGCGGCGGTAAAAGACAGGAGAGCGAAAAAATAGGCCGGATATAAGAAGCAGTATATCGCAGTTCGTATATCGTATATAGTGAACTGCAAAAGGACCTGGAACATCTTACAACCGGATGTCCTACGCTTCGAGCTTGAATTCGCCGACCGTTGTTTGGAGATTTATTGACAATCTCGACAGCTCTGCCGCGGCCTGCGTTGTATGGCTCGAGCTCTCTGAGGTTTCCCTCGAAGCCGATGCGATCTGCCCTATATCCTTGGTTATTTCCTCGGATGTCGTAGACATCTCCTCTGTGGCCGATGCGATCTGCTGAACCATGAGCTGCAGCTCATCCGCCTTTTCAACGATATTCTTCAGCGCCTCGCCCGCATGGGCTGAAAGCTCCACGCCGACAGTGACCTTGCCCGAGGCGTTCTCCATAGAATCCACCGCCTTGAACACCTCTTCCTGTATCGTCTTTATCATGGCGCTGATCTCCGAGGTGGCATTGGCAGTTCTTTCTGCAAGCTTCCGCACCTCGTCTGCCACAACCGCAAAACCTCGCCCCTGCTCTCCCGCACGGGCCGCCTCGATCGCCGCATTCAGCGCGAGAAGGTTCGTCTGGTCGGCGATGTCGCCGATAACATCTACGATCTCTCCGATCTGTCTGGAGCGGTCACCGAGGGACCGTACGAACTCTGAAGACGCGTCAACCGTTTCGGCGATCTCTTTAACCTCCATAACCGATTTGTCCACAATGCCCTGCCCGTCTTTTGCAACTGCCAGGGTTACCTGCGCCGCGCCGGCGATACTGTTCACGTTCTGCGCGATATCCATTATCGTCTGAGACATTTCTTCCGCGGCGGTAGCTACCTGGGAAGACCTCTGCTCCTGTTCCGTCGAAAGCGTTGACATCTGCACGGCATTTTGGTTGAGCTTTTGACCGGCCGAGGCGACGTTGCCCGACGCCTGCTGCACGTCCGCCACGACACTTCTCCACTTTTCTATCATGTTCTTCATAGCAGAAAGCAGTTGCCCTATCTCATCATTCCGCTGTGTTTCGATCCGGATGCTCAGGTCGCCTTCGGCGAGGCTGCTTGCGACAGGGATAAGCTGCTTGAGCGGGCCCATTATCTTCCTTATGAAACCGAAGAGGAAAAAATTGATAGCAACGATGAGGCAAGCGGCAATGATGCTGATTATGAGGATGATGCGATTAAAGGTTGCAAAATAATCACTCTTCGGCAATGCCACGCCGATGGCGCCGATGACCTTGCCTTCCTTGTCTTTGATCGGGTCATAGGCGGAAAAAAACGGCCTTCCGTTTAAAATGACTTCGTCCCGGTACGCCTGGCCTTTTTTCATAACCGTATCATAAGCGGGGCCCTGTAATTTTGACCCGAGGGCGCGGCTTCCATCGGGATTGACAAGGCTTGTTGATGCGCGAACATCCTTCATGAAGATCGTTGCGACCCCGCCGAACAGGTTCTTTACCTGGTCGACAATAACAACGTCATCGTTTAACGCATAAAAGCTTATCAGCAGCTTATCGCTTTCAATCCTTATGTTTGCAGATCTCATCTTATCTTCGAGCCGTGCGTTCGGCGAGAGGCTTGTATCCTTTGTCAGGAGAAGCTCCCAGAAGACCTTAAGCCTGTTGTCAAGGGTAACCTGCGCCTGCTTTACAAGGTCGCTTCGCACCTGCCACAGACAGGCAAAGGCCGTGATGGCGATGCAGGAAACAACAAGCAAAGACCCCAATAAAGTAAACTTTTTTGTCATGGTGAAATTTTTAAAAGACATAACGTTCCCCCGTATGATTTTTGCTTCATTGAAACGCATGAAAAACGCTTTTTCGCTTCTTCTCTAAAGTATTATCGTTCGATCAAGGAAAAGGTTTAGCATTTTGCTCTCTTTATGGAAAAATATACAGAGAGGTGCTACAATGCTCTCATGGAAATAGAGGGCAAAAAGGTTTTGCTGCACATATGCTGCGCACCGTGCAGCATATATACGATAAAGCATCTAAGAAACGAAGGCGCACAGGTGTCAGGGTTCTTTTACAACCCCAACATCCACCCCTATACGGAATTCCAGAGGAGGCTGGAGACGCTTGATAATTATGCAAAGATAGCGCTCACGCCCCTTTCTGTCGATAGGTCTTACGACCTCGAGGCATTTCTCATGGGCGCCCTCGAACACGGCAAGGACCGTTGCCTCTTCTGCTACAGGATGAGGCTTGAGAAAACCTTTCTGAAAGGCGTAGAGGCAGGCGCGGAGGCAATCACCACAACCCTTCTTTACAGCAAATACCAGCGGCACGATGACATAAAGGCCATCGGCGAGGGATTGGCCGGGACATACGGCATACCCTTCCTCTACAGGGATTTTCGTGAAGGCTGGAAATACGGCATAGAGGAATCAAAGAAGATCAACATGTACAGGCAGCAGTACTGCGGCTGCATCTTCAGCGAAAAGGAGCGTTATGGAGGCGGATAATGCCTGCTATGGGTAAGGTATTCATCATCCTCGGCGTCCTTTTTATTGTAATAGGGCTTGCCTTTACCTTCGGCGACAAGGTCCCTTTTCTCGGAAAGCTGCCAGGAGATATCTATATCAAAAGAGAGCGGTTCAGCTTCTATTTCCCCCTCACTACAAGCATCCTTATCAGCATAGTCCTGACCATCCTTTTCTCCATCTTCAGGAAATAACGGTAACCGCTATGAGATCGCAAAAACCAAAGGCAGTCGTCTTGCTGAGCGGAGGGCTTGATTCCACGACGACGCTCGCCATCGCCCGGCAGCAGGGATATGAGACATATGCCGTCACCTTCCGCTACGGCCAGCGCCACGAGGCAGAGGTCGCGGCTGCGGAACGGGTGGCCGCCCGTTTCAATGTTGCGCGGCATATTACCATAGATATCGACCTCAGGCTCTTCGGGGGCTCTGCGCTGACCGGCGACATCCCTGTCCCGAAAGGCCGCACAAGCGAAGAGATCCCTCATGATATACCGGTTACCTACGTCCCCGCGCGCAATACCATCTTTCTCTCCCTTGCGCTTGCCTGGGCGGAGATCCTGGAGGCCCGCGACATCTTTATAGGCGTAAACGCCCTCGACTACAGCGGTTATCCTGACTGCAGGCCGGAATATATTGAGGCCTTCGGGAAGATGGCGAACCTCGCCACGAAGGCCGGCGTCAACGGCGCACTTTTTGCCATCCACGCTCCGCTCATCAACATGACCAAGGCAGAGATCATCAGGAAGGGCAGGGAGCTGGGGGTCGATTTTTCAATGACCAGCACCTGCTACGACCCCTTGCCGGACGGCAGGCCGTGCGGACAATGCGATGCCTGCATCCTGCGGCAGAAAGGCTTCGCCGAGAGCGGCTTTGAAGACCCTCTGTTGCACAAAAAGGACGGGGAGCATTCATAGTGGCCTACCGGGTGAAAGAGATATATTATACCCTCCAGGGAGAAGGCCTGCACACGGGGAGGCCCGCTATCTTCTGCCGGTTTTCCGGGTGCAACCTCGCCTGTGAATTCTGCGATACCGATTTCAAGGGCACTGACGGCCCCGGGGGCGGCGTCTTCAAAAACCCCGAAAAGCTGGCGGTTGCTGTTGCAAATATGTTCCCCGGCCCGGGCGCCCATCCCTTCCTTGCTTTTGTCGTATGCACGGGAGGCGAGCCGGCGCTCCAGATAGACGAGGCCCTTGTTGCCGCCTTCCATAACCACGGCCTCGAGGTCGGAATAGAGACCAACGGCACGCTACCTTTGCCGGGAGGCATAGACTGGGTTGCCGTAAGCCCCAAGGCCGGCACTGAACTTGTCGTCAGGTCCGGCGATGAGCTGAAGCTTGTCTTTCCACAGGAAGGCGCCGAGCCGGAACGGTTCGAGCACCTGAATTTCAAATATTTCTTTCTCCAGCCCATGAGCGGGGCCGACGTAAAGGCCAATACGCAAAAGGCCGTGGAATACTGTCTTGCCAACCCGAGGTGGAGGCTTAGCCTGCAGACGCACAAGCTGCTCGGGATACCATAGCGGCACGCAATCCTGTTTACAAAATCCCCGCCTTCTGTTACCATCAGTATTATGTACGTCATCATTGCCGTACTGTTCATATTTCTTGTTGGCCCCCTACATGCCACCGTAAGGCCGGATGACTGTTTCGAATGCCACGATGCCTTCAAAAAATACAACCACGGCAAGGCGGCCTGTACAGACTGCCACAAGGATACCGCTTCTCTCCCGCACCAGGAAAAGCTTGCAAAACCATTGTGCGCGGAGTGCCATAAGGAGACCTCTGCCCTATACGCAAAAAGCATCCACAGCGCCGGAGGCCTCTCCTGCAAGGAATGCCACGCCGTCCATTTTCTCGATAAGGGCACAAAGAACTGCCTTTCGTGCCATAAGGGGATCGCGCACGGGTCAATACCGTCCAAAGAAAAGCACCTGGCGAGCATGGGATGCGCCGTATGCCACGGAAAGATAAAAAAAGGGTCGGCCACGGCCCAGCTTCGCGTATACGTCCGCAAGGGCGGTGCGATCGGGAAGGAGACGATAGATCCCGACAAAAACAGCGTTGTCGATCAGGCAGAATCGGACCGCTTCCTCGCATACCTGGAGCAGAACTATAAGGATCTATATACAATAAGCAGGTCGTACTCTGCGGCCGGCGATGCCCACGGTGTCACCAAAAAACCCCTTCAGTGCGATGGATGCCATGGCGACGGAAGCATCTTCAGGGAAGCGCGCCTCAGGTTGTCAGGAGTCTCGTCGTATACGTTCCGCGCCGACCCGAAGATCCTCATCCCTGAACTGCCTTCCATCAAAGAATATAAGGCAACGGTCCACGGGAAAAAAGGGATTGCCTGTTTTGATTGTCATATCTCCCAGGAGCGGATCAGCGACAATACCTGCCTGAAATGCCACAAAGAGGTTTACGGGGTTTACAAAAACTCTGTTCATACAAAAAAGGGCGCCGCGCTGTGTACCGATTGTCATAATCCCCACAGCATAACCGCATACCGGGAATATAACGCAAAGCAGAGGATCGATGTCTGTGCCCGGTGCCATAAGGACTACGTGGATAAACATGCCTGGCTGCCGCATACCCGCCTCCACTTCAACTACCTCGAATGTTCCACCTGCCACAGCCCTGAATCACAAAAGAGCATCGTCTTTTACCTCGGCAAACGGTCGGGCGGCAAGAGACAGGCCTTAACGTACAGGGATATCAGGGACGCATACGGCGGCCACGCAGATCTCAAGAACATCATTGATGCAGACGGTGACAACGCGGTAATATCCAGGGAGCTGTCGGACTTCTTCCTCGCTTTGCAGAAAAAATTCCAGGAGGAGCTTTTCGTCGGCGGCTCGATCATCGTGACAAAGGTCCACCACGACTACTCTGAAAAAGGCACAAAGCGCAAGGTATGCACAACATGCCACTCGCATAACGCCCCGTTCTACGACTCCATGTACCTTATCCTGCCCGATGCAGAGGATCATCTCTATATTCCCGTCAAAGGCACCATACTCGGGGCCGCGCCCATCTCTGTCTTCACCGACCTGAGCCTTCTCGGCGAAGAAAGGGTAAACCTCGATGATATCAGTATGCTGCTCGGTTTCAGCGGCAAAGACCGGTCCGGTCAGGTGCAGGAGCTTGGGTTCAAGTGGATAGACATCCTTGGCATTGCTCTTTTTGCGGTCATCATTATATTCATTATGCTCCATATAATCGGGAGGATATTTCTGAAACGATGAAAAAGATATACCTCCACCCGCTGCCTGTCCGCATATGGCACTGGACAAACGCCTTCCTCATCATCATGCTCATGCTTACCGGAATACATTTGAGGATCCCCGACATTACCAGCTTCCCGCAATACGGGACTACCGTGGCGCTTCACAAATATCTCGGATACCTTCTTGCCCTGTCTTTCTTCTTCTGGCTCTTTTACTATCTTTTCACAAAGGGCCTGAGAAAACACTACATAATCAATATTGTTGACCTCAAAGGTATCCCAAAACAGGCGCTCTACTATCTCTGCACCTATTTTACACAAGGAAAGCCTCCTTTTACCCCGACGCCCGGCGCAAAGTTCAACCCCCTCCAGAAGCTGGCGTACTCATCGGTCATGTTCCTGCTCATGCCGGTCATCATCATAACGGGTATACTCTTCAGCGACATCCTTTTCTTCTTCCAGTATATCGATATGGTCGGCGGCTTAAGGGTGCTTGACGCGATCCACGTCATAACAGGCTACTGCTTCCTGCTGTACCTCATCGTCCATATCTACATGTCGTCGCTCGGCAAAGGCATCACCACCTATGTTCGATCAATGATCACGGGATACGCCGAAGAACCCGACGACGAGAGCAAACCCTAAACCCGTATATCGTCGTTCGTATATCGTATATCGTGATTGTAGAGAAATCCGTTCGGCGTAGCGCGTTCGGCGCTCGGCGAGAAACACGGCTCATGGTTTATAGCTGATAGCTCATAGCAGACCGTATAGTATAAAAAACGAGACAGGGTCATCGGCTCTGCCTTTTCTCTTTTGCTCTCTACGCCGAACGCCGAACGCATTACGTCAGATAAGCAACGGGCGTGTTTGCGGGGGCAGCCCCATATAGCGATTGACAGAACAAACATTTAGGGCTATTAACAAAAATATGGTGTAGGTTAGAGAATATTCAACAAGCTGCATGACGCAACGAACATAATGCCTCCGGGGGTACGCCGTGGAAGAACCAGATCCTTTTATCCGGCTGCAGAACACGATCAAGGGCAAGTTTCAGGAAAAACTCCGGGGCATCCATCCATATAAAGGGCTGCCGGAAAAAGAGAGGCTCCGTATTGCCCGCAGATTCCTCGACCCCCTCTTTGCCGACCTGTCCGGCCGCACAAAGAGAAGCTTCTTGCGCCACATAAAGAACCTGCTGAAAGGGCCTGCTGCGCAGGAGCTGATAAAGCAGGCGCTGGAGACCCTGTCGGCGCTCGAAGCTGCGATAAAGCCCCACGTGAAAAACGTCAAGATAGCCGTCTCCCTTTGGGACATCCTGTCTGCTGCCAGAACGCAACTGACCGAACATGCATTGCGGCAGAGGACTCCCGCCGATATCCCGGAACAGAAGGTAACGGAAAGGGAGCTCGGGGCATCGGAAGAGCGATACCGCGCCCTTGTCGAAGGGGTGAATGAATTCATAATGGTGATCCAGGACGGGAAGGTAGCATATGCAAACCCGAAGATGCTGCACGATGCCTCCATGTCAATGGAGGAATTTGCACAAAAACCCTTCTTCGATTTTATCTACAGAGAAGACCTCCCTATCGTGATGGATTATTACAGGAAGAGGATTGATGGCGATACAACACATCATTCCTATCCATTCCGCATTGTAGATAACAAGGGGCAGGTAAGGTGGATGCAGGCGAGCTCGATCCCCATTGCGTGGGATGAAAGGCCGGCTGTCCTCGTTCTACTAACGGATATCAACCTCCTTAAACATACAGAAGAGGCGTTGAAGGAGAGTGAGGAGAAATTCAGGGATATTGCGCAATTGACACCCCAGATTATCTACGAAATAGATACAAACTATCGCCTGACCTTCATCAATAAGGAAGCGGAGAGGATGCTGGGCATCACCGAGGAAGACGTACGCCGGGGCCTTGATATTTTTACGTTATTTCCTCCGGAGGAGCATTCAAGGGTACGCCATTATTTAAAACAAATGATCCAGGGAAGCTCAACTCAAGGCAATGAGTATACAATGGTCCGCAAAGACGGCACGGCTGCCCCTGTGATCGCCTATAGCTCCCCCATATTACGAAACGATAAGACCGTCGGGTTTCGTGGCACCATCATCGATATCTCGGAACGCAAAAAGACAGAGGATGACCTGCGGCTCAACAAAGAGCGCCTCGAGGCGGTACTCAGGCTAAACCAGATGGTCAGCTCGGAAACCCATGAGATCACCGATTTTGCATTAGAGGAGGCAGTGAGACTCACAAAAAGTACCGTCGGCTACATTGCTTTTCTCGATGAGAACGAAACGACGCTTACCATGTATTCCTGGTCTGTAGTCGCAACGGGTGAATGCGCCATCACCGATAAGCCGATCACCTACCCCGTGCATAAGACCGGGCTCTGGGGAGAGGCAATACGCCAGCGGCGCCCCGTCATTACCAACGACTATCATGCGCCGAGCCCGCTGAAAAAGGGGTACCCCGAAGGGCACGTCAAGCTGGCCCGGCACATGAATGTACCCATATTCGAAGGCAACAGGATAGTCCTTCTGGCCGGCGTAGGGAACAAGCCCGCTGAATATGACGAAGCCGACGTGCAGCAGCTCACATTGCTCATGCAGGGGATGTGGGGGCTCATCAGCCGCAAGCGCGCCGACGAGGCGCGAAGAGAAAGCGAACAGATGTACCGGAGCGTGATCGATAATATCCAGGATATATTCTACCGGTCTGACAAGGACGGCAAACTATTGATGGGCAGCCCGTCAGGTGCGGCGCTTTTTGGCTACGGCTCCGTCGAGGAGATGATCGGCCTGTCCCTTGACAGCTTCTGGGTATACCCTGAGGACAGGGAACGCCTGATAGGCGAGATCCGCAAGCATGGCAAGGTACAGGATTTTGAAGGGATGATAAAGAAAAAGGACGGTACGCCTTTCTACGCATCCTTTACCACGCATTTCTATTACGACGATGCAGGCAATTTCCTCGGTACAGAAGGCATTGTCCGCGATATCACAAAGCGTAAACAGGCGGAACGGGCGCTGCAGGAAAGTGAGGCCCTTTTCCGTTCCCAGTTCGAGTTTGGCAACATCGGCATCGCCATCACATCAGTTGAAAGATGCTGGCTCAGGGTAAACAAGAGGCTTTGCGAGATGTTCGGTTACACTGAAGAGGAGCTTTTACGGAAGACCTGGACAGAGATGACACACCCCGATGACATGGAACCCAATCTTGCCCAATTCAACATGATGCTCCAAGGCGAGATCGATGCCTATGAGATGGATAAGCGGTTCTTCCGCAAAGACGGCGGCATTGTCTATGTCCATATTGCCGCATCGTGTTCCCGCAATCCCGACCGGTCTGTGGATTTCGTTATAACGTCGATTCAAGACATCACCGAACGCAAAAAGACAGAGGAGATGCTGCAGATCTCCGAGATGAGATACCGGAACATCTTTGAAAATGCCGTTGAAGGTTTTTTTCAGAGTACGCCGGAGGGCCGGTTTCTCAGCATCAACCCCGCAATGGCGAAGATGTGCGGCTACGCATCGCCAGAAGAGATGATCAACAGCATCACCGATATCGAGTCTCAATTCTACGTCAATCCGGAGGAGCGCAGGGCCTACATGGAAAGACTGGAGGAGTTCGGCGTTGACAAGGACTTCGAGCACCAGGTGTACCGTAAGGACGGCTCCATCATCTGGATATCGACAAATACGCGGGCGGTCAGGGACGACTCCGGGAATGTCATCTATTTTGAAGGTACCCATGAGGACATCACCAAGCGCAAGAAGGCCGAACTGGAGCTTACGGCAAGCGAGCTGTTCCTGAAGCAGACCCAGTCCATCGCGCGCCTCGGCGGCTGGAAGGCAAACCCGCATACGGATTATCTTGAGTGGACAGAAGGCATATACGAGATCATCGAGGCGCCGAGGGACTACCGGCCGGGGTTTGCAGAGGGATCTAAATACTTCCTGCCCCGGTATATCCCTTTAATCAGGGACAGGGTCACCAACTGCCTGGCAACGAGAGAAACGTTCGTTATCGAGGCAGAGGTGATCACCGATACAGGCAAAGAACTGTGGGCAGAGGCACGCGGCCTCGCCCCTGTTCTTGAAGGGGGCCGTTCTTATGTGGCCGGCACGCTGCAGGATATCACCGAGCGGAAGCAGTCCGAGAAGAAGGTCCTTGAATCGGAGCAGGCGCAGCGGGCGATCCTCCAGGCATCGCCGATCGGCATATGCCGCATCAGGGACAGGTCCCTTGAATGGTTCAATGAATACATGTGCAGGATCACCGGGTATGGCGAGAACGAGCTGCAAGGACAAAGCACGCGTTTCCTCTATGCAGACGAAGAAGAGTTCAACCGTGTCGGCGATGTCCTGTATCGTAACGGGCAGGCAGAGACAAAATGGGTGCGAAAAGACGGCGCAATAAAGGATATCTTTCTGCAGGTCTCCCGGACGGGCAGCAATGCATATATCCTCACCGCGTCAGACGTAACGGGAAGAAAGCAGCTTGAGTCCCAGCTCTTACAGGCGCAGAAGATGGAGGCCGTCGGCACCCTTGCCGGCGGGGTTGCCCACGACTTCAACAACATCCTCAGCGCAATCATGGGATATGCAAGCCTCCTGCAGCTTAAAATAGACAGGGACAGCCCCCTATCTTCTTATATCTCCCAGATCCTTACCTCATCGGAAAGAGCTGCCCAGCTCACGCAAAGCCTCCTCGCCTTCAGCAGGAAACAACAGATCACTATGAAACCATTTTTATTGAACGATGCTATCGCCAACATTCAGAAGCTCCTCGTGCGGCTGCTTACAGAGGACATTGACCTCAAGACCCATCTCACGCATGAAAGGCTGGTCGTTCTCGGGGATGTGAACCAGATCGGTCAGGTTGTGATGAACCTTGTGACCAATGCGCGCGACGCAATGTCGATGGGAGGCATTATCTCGATATACACTTCCCGCTTTACCATGGACGACAAGTTTGTCGGTATCCATGGCTTTGGAAAGCCCGGGAAATACGCGCAGATCATGGTATCCGATACAGGGACGGGGATAGACGAGCATGTCCTGCCGAAGATCTTTGAGCCTTTTTTCACCACCAAGGCAGTGGGTAAGGGTACCGGGCTCGGGCTTTCCCTGGTTTATGGGATCATTGACCAGCATGACGGCTATATCGATGTAAAAAGTGAACCGGGCAAGGGCGCCTCGTTCTTCATCTACCTGCCGCTTATCACTCAGAGCTTTGAAGCAAAAGGGGGCCAGCGCAGCGAGGCCGCCTTAAAGGGAACCGAGAAGATCCTCATAGCAGAAGACAACAAGGAGGTAAGAAACCTTATCAGTATGGTTTTGATGGAAAATGGCTATACCGTTATCACGGCGGAAGATGGCCTTGAAGCGATCCGCATATTCTCCGAACAGGCAGTGGACATGGTGATCCTCGATGTGATCATGCCAAGGATGAACGGGAAAGAGACGCTCGATGCGTTAAAGAAACAGCAGCCTTCCCTGAAAGTCCTCTTTATGAGCGGTTATACCTATGACATCATCGAGGAAAAAGGTATACCCGAGGAAGGCGTCGACCTTATCCTGAAGCCCCTCAAGCCGGATGAGCTTCTCAAAAAGGTGAGGGAGCTTCTCGACAGCTAAAGCCCGCCCTTCTTTCTGTTGCTTTTTATGCCTTTCCATGTTATGTAATTGCTGCAATTTCGTACCCTATCGCTGTATCATCGGCACATTTATACCGAGTTGCATTCAAAAATAGAGCGAGGCGACAAGGAGGAGGCGTACATTTAGGTACGTCGAGGCGATGACGACGAAGGCAACGAAGTTGTAAATATTTGGTAGCCCATTCTTGGGCGCGAGGGGAAGTCTCTTCGGGCTTTGCCCGAAGAGGGGGCGACGTAAGCCCCGGTAATTGAAGGGAACATGGAACAGGGCAGAATAAGAAATATTGCAATTATTGCACACGTCGATCACGGCAAGACAACGCTTGTTGACCAGCTGTTCAGGCAGAGCGGGCTGTTCCGCGACAACCAGGTCGTCGAGGAGCGCCTCATGGACTCGATGGACCTCGAGAGGGAGCGCGGCATTACCATCGCCTCCAAGAACGGCTCATTCATGTACAAAGATCATCTTGTCAATATTATCGACACCCCGGGCCATGCCGATTTCGGGGGCCAGGTAGAGCGGGTCCTGAAGATGGCCGACGGCGCGCTTCTCCTCGTAGATGCCGCTGAAGGCCCCATGCCGCAGACCTACTTCGTCCTGAAGAAGGCCCTTGCATTGGATCTTCCCGTGATCGTGGTGGTGAACAAGATCGACAAGCCTGCAGCGCGGTGCGACTGGGTGGTCAACGAGGTCTTTGACCTCTTTGCAAGGCTTGGCGCTCCTGACCATATCCTTGACTTCCCGGTCATCTACGCCTCCGCAAGGGACGGATACGCCGCCCTTGACCACAATATAAAAGAAGGTTCTATGGCGCCCCTGTTCGACATGATCATCGGGGCGATCCCTGCCCCGGTTGGGGATCCGGACGGGCCTTTGCAGATGCTTGTGAGCTCTCTCAGCTATTCCACCTTTCTGGGCAGGCTTGCAACAGGAAAGATAACCTCCGGCAGGCTCCATATCGACAAAGAGGTTGTCGTTGCAACGCCCGGCGCCCCCGTACGCCCTGCCAGGATACGGAAGATCTACCGTTTCAGGGGCAACGAGAAGACCGAAACGGAAGAGGCGGGCGTTGGCGAGATCGTGGCGGTAGCCGGCATGGAGTCCATTACCATCGGCGAGACATTGACCGATCCTTTAAACCCCGTGCCCCTCGAGGGCATCAAGGTAGACCCGCCGACCGTATCCATGAGCTTTGTCCCCAACGATTCGCCCTTCTACGGCAAGGAAGGCAGGTTCGTCACCTCCAGGCATTTAAGGGACAGGCTGTTCAGGGAAACCCTCTCCGATGTGGCGCTTATCGTCGAGGAGCTTGAAGATGCCCAGGGATACAAGGTCTCGGGCAGAGGAGAGCTCCATCTTTCTATCCTGATCGAAAAGATGAGGCGCGAAGGATACGAGTTCCAGGTCACAAGGCCGCAGGCGATATTCAGGGAAGAGGGCGGCAGAAGGCTCGAGCCCTATGAAGAGCTGACGGTCGATGTAGACGAGAACTACATGGGCAGGGTCATCGAAAATCTGGGCGGAAGAAAGGGCGCCCTCCTTGACATGCGCCAGGATAACGGGATGGCACGGCTCAAATACAAGGTGCCCACCAGGGGTCTTCTCGGTTTCCGCTCCGAGTTCCTCACCGAAACGCGCGGCATGGGCGTGATGAACTACGTGTTCCTGGGCTTCGACGAATATGCGGGAGAGATCAGGAACAGGACAAAAGGCGTCCTCATCGCCATGGATCAATGCACAACGGTTGCCTACGCCCTTTTCAACCTCCAGGAAAGGGGCAAGCTCTTTCTCGGGCCGGGAGAAAAGGTCTACACAGGACAGATCATCGGCGAGCACTCAAGGGAAACGGATATCATCGTCAACCCTGCCAAGGGGAAGAAGCTGACCAACATGAGGGCCGCCGGCTCCGACGACGCGGTCATCCTCACGCCTTATACCAATATGAGCCTCGAAGAGTGCATCTCCTACATCAACGACGACGAGCTCGTAGAGATCACTCCCAGATCAATACGGCTCCGCAAAGTGATCCTCGACGGCATCGAGCGGAAAAGGGCAAAAATCGCCGCCGCCTGAACAATATGGACCTGTCCTTTTTCAGATAATAATCCGACTTAGATCCTACCACACAACCTGAAACGATATTTCAATCCGAAACGACGTCCGCCCGAAGCGATACTTATACAATCGGAAACGGGCATGACAACATAAGGGGAGGAATTGAAATAATCAATAATAAAGATATGTTATAAAAACTTCTTATAAAATAAAAAAATTCTTGACAAAAAAATTGTAATAAGTTAGTAATTAATTATTAAACTATTAAACAGTTTATTAGTTAATTATGCAAACGAAAATTTAAAAAAAGGAGGTTATTATGGCTGACAATTATCTATCAAGCCTCAGGGCCACCATCGACCACCTGAAGTCCAGGGGAAAACTTCTGGAAACAGACGTGGAGGTAAACCCGGAGCTGGAAATGACAGGTATTCAAAAGCATTTCGACGGCGGCCTGCCCATTCTCTTCAACAAGGTCAAGGGCTACTCAAATGCGAGGCTCTTCACCAACCTGTACGGTGACGGCAACCTTATCGCCGAGCTTTTCGATGCGGGGACTGAGAGGACCTTCAAATTCAGAATCCTCGATGCCATCCGCAAACCCCTCCCGCCGAAGGAGGTAAAGTCTGCGCCCTGTCAGGAAGTGGTCATCGACAAAAACATCGATGTCTGGCCTATCGTTCCTATGATCAAGCATACGCCCTCTGACCCGGGCAGGACCTTGGGCGGGGGCAACACACTCGCCACGGGGAAATGGTTCTGGGGAGGCACCCACATAAGCTACAACAGAATGTTTTTCCGCGGGCCTGATTTCTCCACCTTCCAGATTTCACCCGGTTCTCACACCGACATGATCGCTTCAAAGTTCTACCGCAAAGAGCCCATACCGCTTACCATCAACATGGGGGTCCCGCCCGCCTGCACGCTGATGGCCGGCGCCGGCTTTGTCTATACGATCCTCCCCGCAGGATGCGATGAGCTCGGGATCGCAGGGGCGGTGCAGGGCTTTCCCGTTGACATCGTCAAGGCAAAGACCATCGATGCCTACTCGATCGCACAGGCCGAATACGTGATCGAAGGGTATCTCGACACAACAAAAAAGGTCTGGGAGAGCGAGCTGGCCGAGCGCGACCAAAAGCAAGGCGTCTACCCCTTCCATCCCGAATGGTCGGGGTACATGGGTAAGGCCTACCGCACCTATAAATTTGTGGTAACCGCCATTACGCACCGGAAAGACCGGCCCATCTACTATCCGCTCTGCGTGCACAGCTACGATGACCACAACATCGATACCATGGTGAGGACCGCGACCTTTCTCGAACTGGCGGAGCGCGTCTGCCCGGGGCTGACCGTAGACACCAACATCCCTATGGCAATCCCCGACTGGGGTGGCGTGATATTCCAGGTCAAGAAACGCAGACAGCGGGATGAAGGGTTCGTAAAGAACATCCTCTCCACCGCCCTTTCCTGCTCCATCGGAGCCCGGATTGCCATCGCCGTTGATCCCGACATCGACATCTACAGCATGGACGATGTGATGTGGGCTATCGCCACCCGCGTCGACGCCAAGGATGACATTATGATCGTGTCGCCGGGAGGTGCGGGGCAGACCTTCCAGCCCGCAGAGAGAAGTTCGGCGGGCGAGAAGGACTGGACGCAGACCAATATCCGGTTCTCAGGCGCCATCGCGCTCGACGCAACCGTTCCCTTCAGATACGTCGATGCCTTCGAGAAGGCGAAATACCCGATAGAGGTGGTTGATCCGAAAAAGTGGTTCTCGGACGAGCAGATAGCAAAAGGAAAGGCGCCTCAGGCAGAATACGCGAAACTTTTCGCGAGGACAGGTTTTTAGATACGCATATTGCGGGACCCTGCCCGACGCGTGCGGGGTCCCCTACCATGGAAAGGGGGTTTATTCTGTTGGAACAGGAGAAAAATCAAAACGTCTATCAAGATTGGTCTCAAATAATCGAGCGCAACGCTAAAAACTTTACAAATAAAATTTACATCGAAAGCCTGGATCAAGACAGGGGCGTCACCTTCGGCGAGATGAACATTTACTGTAACCAGATAAGCGGTTTCCTGCAGAAAAAAAAGATTGTTGCCGGCGACAGGGTAAGCCTCATCGGGAAAAATACGATCGAAACGCTTATTATCTATTTCGGGATATTAAAGTATGGCGCAATTGTAAATCCCATATTTTTTGAGGAAAGCGAAAGCAACTTTTATCGCATCGTCAACATGGTCAAGCCCAAAATTATCTTCTTTGATGAGGACTTAAACCTAGATGCGGATCAGTGCCCATCGTCGGATTGGATAAAATTTTCGGAGCACGGGACAGGACCGGACGGCGACGGCTTTTTCAAACAAATCATAACGTACGACCCAGTATTTAACGGACAGAATATAAAAAAAGAGGATGTCTGTGTTATCCTTTATACATCCGGCACAACTGAAACCCCGAAGGGAATCCATATATCGCGGGAAGGTCTCTTCTATATGACCGATGAGATTGTCGACAGGACTGGGATGACGAGTCAGGATAGAGTGCTCGAATACCGGGCCTATAACTGGGCATCTGTACAGCTTCTTACAGTGCTTTCCTCTATGTTCAACGGGGCCACCCTTTTTCTCGCTAAAAAGTTCTCCCGCAGACATTTCCCCGATTGGCTGCAAAAACACGATATCACGATCTCGTCAGGCGTTCCTGCCGTCATCAACATGCTTATAAATGAGCCCGTTGGATTGGGAAGAGACAATGTGTCCTCGCTGAAATATATAACCTCAAGCTCGGCGCCACTGAGCGTGGAGAGTCATCTGCGCTTCGAGGAGCTTTACGGGATTCCTATCCAGCAGATGATGGGGATGAGCGAAGCGGGATGGATGGTAGGAAATCCTCCCGGCAGACGCAAGGTCGGTTCTGTTGGCCTTCCTATGAAGTACAAGGAGATCAGGTTCCTGAACGAACAAGGCAATGAGTGCGCACCTGGCGAGGCTGGAGAGATGGTCGTAGGTGGCAGATCCATGGGGCTTTGCTATGTAAAGGATGACGGCAACACCGAACGGTTCCCCGAGGATGGTTTTCCAACCGGCGACCTGGGCTACAAGGACGAAGAAGGATACATCTATATTACGGGCAGGAAAAAAGATCTAATCATCCGGGGCGGCATCAATATTTCTCCCATGGAGATCACGTCACGCGTGATGGAGCATCCGGCGATCAGTGAAGCAGCAACGCTGGGGGTGCCGGACAGCATCTACGGGGAAGAGGTTGTTTGTTTTGCGGTGGCAAAGACAGGGGCAGGTACAAGCGCTGACGAGATAATAGGCCATTGCAAAAAAACGCTTCCCGATTTTAAGATACCAAAAAAGATTATTTTCTTAGATTCATTACCACGGAATCAGCGTGGAAAAGTTGCAAAAAATGATCTCTTAAGACTATTTGAGAAGCAGGGAAAAATAAATAAAAGAAGAAGGGGGAAGAAATGAAAAAAGATCGTATTTGCATGGGTAAGGTATTTTTTTCTGTTTTACTGATATGCCTACTGGTAGTATCTATGGCAACCGCAGCAGAAAAACCTGTGAAGGTAGTGATAAGCGGCGGTACTGCAGGAGGGGCATGGTCAGCCGTAACGGAAGGGGTCGCCGAGTCATTGAGGCGGAGCCTTCCTTCAGGCTCTTCAATATCAACAACTACCGGCACTGACTCGACTAATTTCATCCGTCTGGAAAAGGGGTCGACCGATCTTGCTATAGGCGTCTCGTCAACGGCCATGAGCGCGTTGAACGGCAAAGAGCCCTACAAAACTCCGATGAAGAACATCAAGGCCGTCACCGCCCTGTTCGATGAGCCCTTTCAGTTTGTTATCCTTAAAAAGACGGGGATTAAGGACTTCGGAGATATAAAAGCAAATCAATACAAGTTGCGCCATTCACCCAACAAGAAGGGCAATTTCATGGAAATAGTCTGCGAGAAGATATTTGAGCAGTATGGGTTCGACTATAAGGCGCTGCAAGGCTGGGGCGGCAAGATCTTTTTCAACAGCTATGGGGAATCGATTAACCTGATGCGGGGCGATAGTCTCGATTCTTTAAGCGGTTGCAGCCCGGTCCCTACCACTCAGTTTGTGGAACTCGGGGGCACGCACGACATAACCATACTCCCCTTGAGTGAAAAGGTTATAAGTGCGTTAAATAGGGAATTCGGAACAAGCAAAATGATAATCCCTGCCAACGCATATAAATTTTTAAATGCTGACGTTCCAACGATAGCCGCCAGGAATATCCTTGCCTGCAAGGCTGATTTGCCCGAGGACCTCGTCTATAAGATCACCAAGTCAATCTACGAAAAGCGCAATTACCTCTCCAGCGTCCACGTGGTCCTGAAGGGGTTAAACCCCGCTTTCATGATGTCCACAGGGGGCGTTCCTCTGCATCCGGGGGCAATAAAATTTTATAAAGAGATCGGCGTTCTGAAATAATGTAATTACACTGAGCTCCCGGGCTGTGCATCTTACGGGGCATCGTACCGGGAGCCCCTGCTCGCCGATAAAGGCAAGTTCCTTTGAGGGATCAGCCTTAATGGAGGGGGATTATGAGATTTGATTCGGTTATGAAGAAGGTGGCAAAGGTCATTGCGATTCTCGCTACCTTGTACCATGTGTATATTGGCTTCTTCGGCCTCACCAGGCCCCTTGCAAATTACGCAATTACACTTTCGCTGTTCATGTGCCTTACTTTTCTCTATGTTCCTTTCAAGGGCAAGGGAAAAGATATTGCCATCTTCGACGCTGTCTTGTCCTTGTTGTCGCTGGTCGTCGGATTTTACGTTGTTGCAAATTACCAGACAATATCTGTGCGTCCTACAATGGTCGGAGAACTGACGTCCATCGAGTACGGACTTGGCATCCTGGCAATCTTACTGGTATTGGAATCAACACGCAGAACAATCGGGATGCCCCTTGTCTATATCGCGGTATTCTTTCTCGTATATTGCTACTTCGGAAATTACCTGCCAGGCATGTTCAGCCATAGCGGATTCTCCGGTGGCGATATCATCGAATCAATGTACCTGACGCTCGACGGCATTCACGGCACACCCATAGCGGTTGTGGCGACGCTTGTTATCCAGTTTGTGCTCTTCGGGGCCTTTCTCGAAGCCTCAGGCGCCGCAAAGTTCTTCGTCGATATATCAATGTCATTGATGGGTCGCCTGAAGGGCGCAGCGGGACACATCGGTAATTTTTCAGCTGCCCTCTTCGGTACGATGACTGGCAGCCCGACAGCGAGTGCGGTAACGGTTGGTTCCTTCAGCATCCCCATGATGAAAAAGACAGGATTTACATCCGTATTTTCCGGCGCGATCACCGCCGTATCGTGCACCGGCGCCGCTTTAATGCCCCCGGTCATGGGAACGGCAGCCTTCCTTATGGCCGAAATGACCGGTACCAGGTATATAGATATATGCAAGGCTGCTATCTTCCCGGCCATACTCTATTTCTTTTCATGCTCTCTCATCGTCTATTTTGAAGCGTCCAGAACAGGCATTACAGGATTCCGCAAAAATGAACTGCCGAGTTTTATCAAAACAATCCCCATAAGTTTACAATACATGGGACCGATTGCGGTCCTCATAATACTGCTGATCGTGGGCTATGCCCCTGCTCTGTGTGCCGTCGTCGCCTCCTTTTTGATCTTTCTCGCAAGCTTTTTCCGGAAGACAACCCGCATGAATTTTGGCAGCCTTGTTAAGGCGCTGGAGGCAACAGCAAAGACATCCATATCAGTTGCAACGTCATGTGCGTCTGCGGGCATAGTTGTCGGCGCTATCGTCCTGACGGGACTTGGCGGCAAATTCGCGAGCATAGTTGTTGCGGTATCCCACCAGAGCTTGTTCCTGGCACTTTTTCTGACCATGATTGCCTCACTCATACTGGGCATGGGTATGCCGCTTCCAGTTGTGTACATACTGACTGCCGTCCTTTGCGGCCCGGCGATAGCCACTCTCGGTATTCCGGTAATAGCCGCCCATTTGTTCCTCGTCTACTTTGCCTGCATCTCGGCCGTCACTCCGCCCGTCGCGGTCGCCGCTTACGCAACGGCTGCAATAGCGGAAGATAATCCCGTGAAGATAGGCTTTGCAGGATTTAAATATGCCATAGCTGGGTTCATCATCCCCTACGTTATGATATATGAGCAATCGATACTGCTACAAGGAAGCGTCTTGAAAATTGCCATAACGGTTTTATCGTGTTCTATAGGGGTTTTTGCCCTCTCTTCCGCTGTGTCAAATTGGTTATTTACTTCGTTGTCGCGCTGGGAAAAGGTATTGCTTTTCGCGGGCGGGGCTTTGCTTGTCTACCCCGAGTTAATTACAAGCCTGATCGGCATCTGTTGTATAGCTCCTGTATTGCGTATAAATTACGGTAAGAAAGTCATATTAAAACAAGTGGTGGCAAACAAAACGGGCACCGCCATTTGAACAATATTCTCAGGAGGTAAATAAATGGCAAAAGATCCTGGTTTAGGAAGAAAGATCAAGGCAGAGGTTGTCGGCCTGAAAGGACAATGCAACGCAGGCCACAAGGTTGGAGACCAGTTCGATGTCAGTTGCTGGAATACCGGGGGCATGTGCGGCTTTCTCTATCATGCCATATTTCCCACGCTCCAGGTGATGCAATTCGACGGGAGCTATCCCTGGGGGACCGATGAAGCGGTAGTTCACTGCCCCGACAGCTATAACCTGCTTACCATAAAGTTGTGGAGGGTCAAAGAATAATAAAAAGTAAAACAGGAGGTATCGTGAAAAGGATAGTGGTAGGAATTACAGGGGCAACGGCCGTCATTTATGGGATACGGCTCCTTGAGGTCTTGGCTGAACTGAATGTGGAGACCCATCTGATCCTCTCTGAGCAGGCCAAAAGGAACATATGCATAGAGAGTGATTTCGAGGTCAATACCGTAGAGAAACTTGCCAGCCGGGTACATGATATAAAAGATATGGCAGCCTCCATCTCAAGCGGGTCTTTTAAAACCGATGGGATGGTGATCGTCCCCTGTACGATAAAGACGCTGTCAGGCGTTGCCCATTCATACAACGACAATCTTATCGTGAGGGCGGCAGACGTAGCCCTGAAGGAAAGAAGAAAGCTCGTTCTCATGGTAAGAGAGACCCCTCTTCACAAAGGCCATCTTGAAATGATGGGAAGGGTTGCCGACCTGGGAGGTGTTATCCTTCCGCCTGTTCCCGCATTCTATAATGCACCGAAGACCATCAAAGATATCATTGATCACACGGTAGGAAAGATTCTTGACCAGTTTGACATCGACCACCACCTTTTCAGAAGGTGGGAGGGCGTTGAAGATGACACGCAGACGTCGGGGTTGAATATAGTCCGCTCAGGTTAAGCGGGAAAGAGAAGTAGTTGATAGTACTAAGAAAATGGTTACCGATGCATAGAGTATTGTCTTGACAGAAAAGCGTAGTTCTATTATCTTTATTAAAATTGCTATTTGATTATGAGGTGCGCCTGTGACAGGCAGTAAAATGAAGTCTGTATTTAAGACGGTCCAAAGAGGAAGGCTCTCGGACAATGTCGTGTTTCAGATAAAAAAGAGCATTATCGACGGCGTATATAAACCGGGAGAAAAGCTGCCATCAGAAAAACACCTTCTGGAAATGTTCAATGTAAGTAGAGGATCTCTGAGAGAGGCCTTGAAATCACTGGAACGGCTCGGGTTTATTGTCATAAAAACAGGCGTATTCGGCGGCGCATATGTCATCGACAAGGCAATGCGTTCGTTCTCCAATACGCTTTACGATATAATCAAAATGAACAAGATCAGTTTTCATGAACTTCTAGAAACTAGAGAGATTATCGAACCGGGAATTGCAGCCCTCGCGGCCGCAAAAAGAACTAAGGAAGACATAAAACAGTTAGAGGCCTTGATTGCCCTGCGGGACAAATCGATGCAGGAAAACAAGATTCCGATTATTGTGAATATCGACTGGCATCAGGTGGTGGCGATGGCCTCAAAAAATCAATTGCTTTGCCTTGTGATTGATGCCATTGCTATGATCCTGAACGATGAATTCAAGAAGATCAGTTTAAGCCTGGAAGACCACCGCGTCATCCTTGATTTCCACAAAAAGATAACCACCTGTATTAAGGATGGAGATGCAAAGGGCGCCTCAACGCTTATGCGTGAGCACATTGGCGATGTACTAAAAAGATTGACGTAGCTAGATTCACTATGTTTCAGGAAAATCTCAAATTAATTTTATTACATAAACAATAAAAGGCATTATTTTAATATTTTATTACGATAAGTTCTATGTTCATTATCATGAATTTAAATATTATATTTTCGAATATTTCGGCAATTTTGTTGACAAATTGATTCAGGTTTACTATAAAGTGTGTAAAATCTCATCATTCCAGGAGGGTTGTGTATGAAACATTCAGGGGTAAAGCTTTTTCTTTTATTCTTCGTCGTATCCATCTGCCTTATTTCCATGCCGAATCTTGCTGGTGCGCAGCAGAAGGCAATCTCGCTCAATTTCTCGAACTTCTTCCCGGCACCGCACAAGAACAGCGTTCTTGCTGACGCATGGTGCAAAGAGGTAGAAAAAAGGGCACAGGGCAAAGTCAAGATCACCTACTTTCCGGGCGGCACACTGACACCTGCAGCACAGACCTATGACAACGTAGTGAAGGGCATCGCGGATATCGGCGAAAGCTGCTTCGCGTACACTCGGGGCAAATTCCCCATGATGGAAGTCATAGACCTTCCTCTGGGCTACAAGAGCGGGGCACAGGCAACAAGCCTGATAAACGCCTTCTACGCGAAATTTCAGCCAAAAGAACTGGCCGATGTGAAGGTGCTTTTCCTCCACGCACACGGCCCGGGGATTCTCCATTCAAAATCTCCCATAGCAAAGATGGAGGAACTGAAGGGCAAAAAGATCAGGGCAACCGGTCTTGCCGCAAAGATCGTCCAGGCCTTAGGTGCAGCACCTGTGGGCACCACCATGCCTGAGACCTATGACGCCCTCCGCACAGGCGTTGCAGAAGGCGCAATGGCGCCTATCGAGGCCCTCCAGGGCTGGAAGTGGGGCGAGGTTGTGAGCTCAACCACCCAGAACTTCGGTTCCGCTTACACAACAGGCATGTTTATCGTCATGAATAAGGCAAAATGGAATTCCCTGCCGCCCGACGTACAGAAGATCATGGAGGACGTGAGCAAGGAATGGATAGTAAAACAGGGCCAGGTATGGGACGAGATCGACAAGGAAGGCTATGAGTTCACCAAAAAGAGAGGCAACAAGATCATCGCCCTCTCCAAGGAAGAAGATGCCAAATGGGCAAAAGCAGTGAAGCCGATCCTTGACGATTATATAAAGACCGCCAAGGGGAAGGGTATTCCCGGTGACGAAGCTGTGAAGTTCTGCACCGACTACCTGAAGAAATAACACCTGACAAGAAACATAAAAAGGGACGCCCGCGGGCGTCCCTTTTTTCTTCCCCGCCGAACAGCAACCAGAACCCGATATCCAAAAAAGGTTTCCCGGTATCGCTCCCCGTCCGGGCATTTTTTCGCTGGTTATCGGTGATTTGCGGAATATCCCGGTTTAATGCTTTACTTTTTTACGGGATTTGACATATATAGAACAATAGGTGTTGTTGCGTCGGTATAAAAGATGAGTAAAAGATTCTTAGAAGAGTCGGTGCTGTTCGTCAGCATATTGAAATGGTCGCTGCTCGCTGCGCTTGTCGGCATCGTTGTGGGATGCGCAACGGCTATCTTTCTTAAGCTCCTTGATCTCAGCGTATCGGCCACAACGGCATATAAATATTATTTTCTTTTATTGCCGCTGGCGCTATTCCTGAGCACATTGATGGTACAATACCTCGCGCCTGAAGCAAAAGGCCACGGTACAGAAAAGGTGATAGAGGCGATCCATAAGCGCTTCGGCAGAATAAACCCTGCCGTGGTCCCCGTTAAGCTTGTTGCGACCATTTTAACCCTCGCCATGGGGGGGTCGGCAGGCAAGGAGGGGCCATGCGCGCAGATCGGGGCCGGTCTTTCGTCGATCATCGCAAGCATCTTGAAATTTGGCAATAAGGACCGGAGAAAATTGGTTATATGCGGCATAAGCTCAGGATTCGCCGCTGTCTTCGGCACGCCGATAGCAGGCGCGATGTTCGGGCTTGAGGTGCTGTTCGTCGGCGGCGTACTTTATGACGTGCTGCTGCCTTCCTTTATAGCGGGCATTGTAAGCTACCAGGTCACAACATACCTGGGCATCACATATTTCCATGAACCCTTGCGTTTCGTACCGGTCTTCAGCAGCTTCTTTTTTATTAAAGTTTGCCTGGGCGGCCTGTTTTTTGGCTTTTGTTCATTCCTGTTCATCGAGATTTTGAGGTATTTTGAACAGATAAGCAAAAAGATACGGATATGGCCGCCGTTTAAAGGCCTTATCGGCGGGGCGGCCCTTGCGCTCCTGTCGTTGATATTCTCGGCAAAATATCTCGGGCTGGGCCTGGAAACCATTAAAGCTTCACTGGAAGGAAGTTTTATCGGACGGGGCGCCTTTCTTTTAAAAATGCTTTTTACATCAATAACGCTCGGTTTCGGCGGGAGCGGAGGGATTGTTACGCCGATCTTTTTCATCGGCGCCGCATCGGGCAACTTCTTTGCCGACATTTTCGGCCTGGACCCCGCAATATTTTCTGCAATAGGCCTGGTAAGCCTTCTCGCAGGGGCTGCGAATACGCCTATCGCCGCAAGCATCCTGGCAATAGAGCTCTTCGGCGCGTCAGTCGCTCCCTACGCTGCCGTCTCATGCGTCATAAGCTTCCTGATGACCGGCCACAGAAGCGTATATCCAAGCCAGATACTCGCCGTCTCCAAATCGCCTTCGATCAAGGTCCAGAGGTTTAAAGAGCTTGATGAGAGCGAGGATATTTCAATAAGGCCAAGGCCAAAGAGCGTTGTAGGATTTCTGGTAAAGATAATAGAAAAGATCAGGAAAAGATAGAACGTTGATCATGTGGCGCCTGAGAGTATCCTGAGCACCGCCATTCCCCATCCCGCCGGGCCGATCCCTTCCTGGAGCATCACATCGGGGATATTGTGCCCTTCAATATGCTTCCCGTCGGTTCGCTGGACGAGCACCGGCACATCTACCTTCGCAAGCATGGGAAAGTCATTGGGGCTATCCCCAAGGGCCACGCTTTGCACGGCCCCTCCGGTCTGTTGATAGAGTTTTATTACGATCTCAACGGCCTTTCCCTTATCGCTGTTGCCCAGGATGTGATGGAAAGCTCCCCGGGTAAAATGAAACCCCATTCCCCGGATCTCAGAAAAAAGCCCCTCTGGTCCGCCTTCATCGTTATCGATCACAAACGGTTCGTCGAAATCCCTTTTTTTTGCCATCCGTGCCTCATCCGGGGACAACCCCGTTAGCTCCGCTACCTCTTCGGCGGTCATATCTCCGAACCCTTTGACAAAAAATCCTTTATCCCTCAGCCGGCATAAGGCGTTTCGCAGATCGCTGTACCGTGCGCCAAGCCTCACGATCTGGTACTCTTTGTCCGTAGCGACATCGCCATCAGCAATCCCCGGCCCGGGGTCGAAATATCCCTTCGGGATGAAGATCCCCCCGCCATTCTCTGAGATAAAGGGGTGCCTGTTGTCCAGCTGTTTCCTGTAATGCTCTATCTCTGCCCTTGTCTTGCTCGAACAGATAATGAGCGGGATTGCGCGCTCCCTGATCAGGTCGAGGGCGGGCAGGGCGTCGTTAAACGAATACGACGAATCCAGGAGCGTGCCGTCAAGGTCGGTAAATATCAGAATGCGCTGCATTGAGCCTCGCTGCCCTTTTTAGAATGGGGCGTGAAAAGTATGCGCCGATGCATTGTTTATAGAGCGTATGGTATCGTCTATTATAAAAGATTGCAGAAAAATGTAAAGCATTTAACGGACATACAAAAAGAAATAATATATAATATGAAAAAGTTATAAACTTTTAGGAGGTGGTATATGTCTGATTTCTATCAAACGGGCGTGGTTTCAACATTGCACCGGCTTGGAAAAGAAAAGATCGAGGCCATCGAATCAAAGCTTAACAGGTATGCACAGGAAAGGCCCATCGCCCTCGTCCTGCCATCACTATACAGCGAACTGAGCGGGGAAGCGTTAAAAAAGATCGTCAGCGAACTGCGGCATGTCCGGTACATCAAGGAGGTAGTGGTCACCCTTGGCCCTGCATCAGAGAGCGAGTTTCGCAATGCAAAAGATTTTTTTTCTACCCTGCCGCAAAAGACAAAGGTCGTATGGAATAGCGGCAAGAGAATGAAAAGGATATATAAGGCGATCGAAGCAGAAGATCTCCCAACGGGCTCGGAGGGAAAAGGCAGGTCTGTATGGATGGCATACGGCTACATCCTCTCGCGGAGAGAATTCAACGCGATTGCGCTTCACGACTGCGATATTGTCACATACAACAGGGATCTTCTTGCAAGGCTCTGCTACCCGGTGACGAACCCAAGCCTTGATTATGATTTCTGCAAAGGGTTCTACACGAGGGTAACAGACAAAATGCATGGGAGGGCGACCCGGCTCCTTGTTACGCCCCTCATCAGGGCGCTTGAGAAGCTTATCGGCTACCACCCGCTTCTGGTGTTTTTTGATAGTTTCCGCTACATCCTTGCCGGGGAATTTTCAATGGATATTAATCTCGCAAGGGTAAACAGGATCCCGGGGGATTGGGGCCTCGAGGTCGGGACGCTTGCCGAGGTCTATCGCAACACATCAATAAACCGTGTTTGCCAGGTGGATATCGCCGACAACTACGAGCATAAGCACCAGACGCTTTCCCCGGAAGATGCAAACAAAGGCCTCCACAAAATGTGCATAGATATCTCCAAGTCAGTTTTCAGGACACTGGCGTCGGAAGGGATAGTCTTTTCCGATGGCTTCTTTAAGACGCTGGTGGCGACATATGTAAGGACTGCTCAGGATATGCTGAAAAGATATGAGGACGATGCGTCTATTAACGGCCTTTATTTTGACCGGCACGAGGAAAGCCTTGCCGTTGATACTTTTACCAGCGGCATCAAAAAGGCCGCCGAGGTTATTATGAAAGACCCCCTCGGCGTCCCCCTGATCGCAAGCTGGGACAGGGTAATAGCGGCGATACCGGATATCCTCGACAGGATCAAGGAGGCCGTCGAGGAGGACAATGCGTAGGCATGCCATACGCAATACCCTGGCGCCACATCTGCCGGCATCATTCCCCGGCAGTTAACCAAGGAGGGCTGCAATGAATTCAAAGGCTGTGTTGTATAAATTTTCAATACTGCTCCTTTCGCTGTCTGTTCTCATCGTTGCCGGATGCGCAAAGCCTCCGACACAGGAGATAGCGAAGGCAGAAAAGGCCCTTGATGAAGCAAAGCAGAAAGAGGCGCATCTCTATGTGCCGGATATTTATCAAAAGGCAGAGGAATCGATAAAGAGCGCAAAGGATCTCGTTGTCAACAAGCAATATAAGGAGGCAAAAAAAGCGGCGGAAGAAACAGTTCAGTTTGCACGGCAGGCAATTGCAATGATAGAGCCGGGCAAAGCGAAAATGAAGAAAGAAGCGGAGCAGCTGCTCAACGATGTAGAGAAATCGCTCGGTGAATTCAAGCAATTGGCCGCCACGGCCATAAAGAAAAAGGTCTTTGCCGCACGTGCAGACATCGAGGGGCTGATAGGAAAATGGGAAATAGACCTTATCAACATAAAAGAAAAGCTGCAAAACCAGCAGGTAAAACAGGCCTACGATGAAATCGACGCTGTCAAAGGACAGGTGCAGAGCAAGAAAGAAATGGTTGAAAGCAAGACCTCTTCAAAACCTGAAAAGAAGTAGACATGGCGCGCCGCAGCAAATATCTTTTTTGGAGGACGCAGCAGGGCGCTTAGCCGGGATTGACGATAGGGGAGCAGATGAAAACCATTATAGCGTTTGTTGCAGCGATATTTTTGTTTATGGGCTTTGTCTTTTTAGGCATGCCTTCCATTATAAAAAAAGAGACCGCCGGCCTCAAATCAGAAGTTAAAAGCCTGCAAGAAAAGGTAGGGGTATTAGAAAAGTTCAAACAAAGGCAGGAGAGCGCATGGAAGCTGAGCGGCCTGAAGCCCGGTGATGATCTTCAAAAGATCATTAAAACAGTTCACGGCCTTTCGTCAAAGATAGCGGATCTTGAGGATGACCTTGACGAGCGTATCGCTTCAATAAACTACGAGCTGGAAAAACACGGCATTGTCAATGCCGATTCCCTTAAAGAACAGTCCGCAGCAATCAACTCGCTATACGAGGACCTGGGAGACATCTGGCAAAAAATTTATTTGAATTCCTTCATCATTAACATGAAAACACGAATCGTCAGCGCCAAGATTGAATTGGCCTCTAAAAATATCGGGAACGCAAAGGCCGAGCTCCAGGCTATCTCTGAAGGGCTGCAGAAGGCAAGAGAAACAGCGGCAAACAAGGACAAAAAAACCTTTGATGACCTCATGAACATCGTTGAAAATACAAGATCTGAAGTTGATGTCAGCATTCTCGGCGCACACAACATGATCAATCTTCTGCTGTATGAACTGGACAAAACGTTAGGAGCGCTGCGATAGATGCATTAACAGTATTCTTTTTTGGGAAACAATATTATGGCCTTTTATGAACAGGTTTTAATGAATGAGGGGGTAGCCGCATGAAGAAGGTATTTGCAGCGGCCGCCATTCTGCTCGTTGTTTTGTGTGCCCTGGGATTACATTTCAAGACAGCAAAAGAGCGCGAAGATGGCAGCCCCGCGCCCAAGCCGTATAGACAGATACAGGGCTCGGTCAAGGATGGCGACACCCTTTTTACCATTTTCAAAAGATATAAGCTTGAACCGAAGGAGCTTTTTCAGATCAAAGATTCATCCGCCGGGGTTCACGACCTGGGCAAATTATCCGCAGGGCACCCGTACAGGCTGACGATTGACAACGAGAATCAAATAAGCACCTTTGTCTATGAAATAGACGATGATACCTTGCTGAATGTTACCCGCTCCAGGTCGGGCTTCTATACAGAGAAGGTGCCCGTTGACTATGAAGCATGCATCCATCACATCGGAGGCACGATAAAAGACAACTTTATTTCATCCATCGGGGAAGACAGGGAAAGCGTTTTGCTGGCTATGGAGGTGTCGGATATATTTTCCTGGGATATAGATTTTACAACCGATATTCAGAACGGGGATACTTTCAGGATCATAGCGGAGGGGCTGTACCTTGACGGGAAGTTCAAAAAATACGGCAGGATATTTGCAGTAGAGTTTATAAACGGCGGCAGATCGTATCACGCATACAGATTTGAAAACGGCGGGGCAACGGGCTATTACGATTCCCGCGGGAGGTCGGTCAGAAGGGCCTTTCTGAAGGCTCCCCTTAATTTTAAGAGGATCAGTTCTTATTTTTCAAGAAGACGTTTTCATCCCATACTAAAAATCCACAGGCCCCACCACGGAGTAGATTATGCGGCGCCCCACGGAACCCCTGTCTCGGCAACCGGCGATGGGACCGTCATTTTTGCAGGCCGCAGAGGGGCATACGGCAAGCTTGTGGTCCTTGAACATAAGAACGGATACCGAACATACTACGGCCATCTATCGCGGATAGCGAAGGGGCTGAAAAGAGGGGCAAGGATCGATCAGGGGCGGCTCGTCGGTTATGTCGGCAAAACCGGGCTTGCGACAGGGCCTCACCTGCACTATGAAATGAGAGCGGGGGGCAGGTATGTGAACCCCCTCAGCTTAAAACAGCCTTACGGGAAGGCCGTTCCCAGGGAACGGCTCGCGGAATTCATGGACGCTGCCGGGAGGCTGAACCAGGACCTTGTATCTATACCGGTTTCAAATCCTGCGTACGTAAAAAGGGGAACGTTGACAGTAAAGGATATGTAAAGAGGACGATCTAAACCAGGGAGGAAAGAGGTTGGGAAATATGATTGAAGGATTCGAATTTAAGCAGTGCATAAGCATACTAAAGTCAACGGGGAAAAAAGCAGGAAACCTCCACGCGTTGAAAGATCTGATAGCCCAGGTGTCCGACGACAGCATCTTCCACCATACCTATCAGTACTTCCTTAAAGAGCACATCCTCGAATATACCAATGATTTTGCCCATTGGGCAGGCGAAAGCCTTGAGGAAAGGTCCCTGGCAGAGCAATTGTCCAACATAGACCCTTATGAATACGACAGCACCAGCGACCTCCGGAAAGAGCTGCTGTCTGTCATAGGCAACTACATTGAAAGATTCCCGGAACCCAGGGAGGCAATGCGCGGGGATGAGTTTTATTTCAATGAAACAATAACGCTCATCTTCCCCATAGGGATAAGGGTAAAAAACCTCGCAGAATTTCTCATGGCGATAAAATTTGTCGATGCAGGCTCCATCTACTACCATTTTTATGAGGCAAGAATGCGCGTAGGCGGCGGCATAGACGATTTTTCAAAGTGGATAGAAGAATCTTTGGACAAGAAGGGGTTGGCGGAAAGGATCCGGGCGATAGACCCGTTTATGCACAATACGGAAGACATAAGGAGACACATTGCGGAACAAATAGAAAAGGAGTTAAGAGGGGACATGGAGGTCATGGGGGTGGAAGAATGATCAACCAGTATAACGGTATTTCGCCAAAGGGCGACCTGCTGCTCCTCCAGAGACTTGCCAGGGTCCTCGGCGGAAGGTCTTTCCTGCATGTTAACTCTACGCGCGAAGGAGGCGGGGTAGCGGAAATACTGCAGAGGATGATCCCGATTCTCCAGGGCCTTGGCATCGATGCGCGGTGGGAAGTGATCAGCGGCGATGAACAATTTTTCGAGATGACAAAAAAGGTTCATAATGCCCTCCAGGGCAATAAGGAGACCGTCACTGACGCAATGTGGCAGCACCACTTCGAGATAAACCGGCAAAACGCAGCGAACATCGATCTTGACGCCGACGCAGTCATCATACACGATCCTCAGCCCGGCCCCCTTGTGGAGTTCAAAAAAAAGGGCGTCTGGATCTGGCGCTGCCACATCGATATATCGAACCCGTTCAGGGATGTATATAACGCACTCGGGCGATATGCGTTGAAATATGACGCGATAATATTTTCCGTATCAAAGTTTGCGCGGGCAATGAACATCGACGAGTTCATCATTCCGCCTTCCATTGATCCCCTCAGCGAAAAAAACAGGGAGCTTTCCGATGATGAAATAAGCGAGACCGCAAAAAGATTGGGGATACCCGCCGACAGGCCTATCATACTCCAGGTGTCGAGATTTGACAGGTTCAAAGACCCGCTGGGCGTTATAAAATCATACAGGATGGTAAAGAAATACAATGACTGCGTCCTCGTACTTGCCGGGAGCCCGGCCACGGATGACCCTGAAGGTGCAGCGGTCCTGAACGAGGTGAAAGAGTTTGCAGCCAACGATCCCGATATACACATACTTCTCCTGCCGCCATTCAGCGATAGGGATATAAATGCCTTGCAGCGCATGGCCTTCGTCGTCCTTCAGAAATCCCTGAAGGAAGGCTTTGGCCTTACTGTGGCAGAGGCCATGTGGAAAGGAAAGCCGGTAATCGGTGGAGCAGTGGGAGGGATTCCCCTTCAGATAGTCCACGGCATTACAGGTTTTCTCGTACACTCCATAGAAGGGGCCGCCTTCAGGATCAGGCAATTGCTCAATACGCCCGAGATGGCCGATGCAATGGGGGAAAGAGCTAAGGAATTTGTAAGGAAAAACTTCCTTATCACAAGACAGATACGGGACTACCTTTCCGCGTGGTACATAATGGAGAACAAGGGCAAAAGCATCATAGAGTTCTGATGCACACCGCATAATACAGCAAAATGTGCAAGGAGGAGATCATGAAGGCACGCCTCATTCTCATTACCGTATTTTTCTTATCAATAGCGGGCAGCGGTCCCCTTGGCGCCGCCTGCGTAAAGGTACCAAAAGCAAATCTCCGGACAGGGCCCGGGACAACCTATGCGGTAGGCTGGACAGTGTATAAATATATGCCCCTTGAAAAGGTCGGCGCGAGCCTGTCAGGCAAATGGTATGCCGTAAAGGATGTTGACGATACGGTCCTTTGGATACACAGGAATCTTTTAACAAGCAAATATCGCTGCGTTGTTGTAAAAACCGAAGGAGTAAACGTGAGGAAAGGGCCTGGGATACATTATGAAAAACGGTTCGATATGCCCATGGAGAAGTATTATTCCGCGAGGATGATCAAGAGAAAAGGCTCGTGGATCAAGATAATCGACGGAGATAATGATACCGGATGGATTCACGGGGATTACGTCTGGATACGCTGACGCTGACCTGGGCCCTTAATGATAACGGATCAAGCCGGTTTTTTTAAAAAAATCCTGTTTACGTGGTATAATAATAGCAGCATCAACTGCTGTATGCGTTATGCGTTGAACCAATAGTCTCCGGCAATCGAGAGGTTTTGTATTGTGAAAGATGTCCTTGCGCTGATTCTGGCCGGCGGCAGGGTGGATGAACTGGGCGTGTTCACCCTTTTCCGGCCGAAATCCATCTTGCCTTTTGGCGGGCTGTACCGCATCATTGATTTTCCCATGAGCAGCCTGATGCATTCCGGCATAGGGCGCGTAGGGATATTTTCCCAATACAGGCCGTTTCATCTGATGGAGCACATCGCGAACGGAGCGCCGTGGGACATGGTGGGGAGGAAACGTTTTGTGACCGTCCTGCCGCCATTCAAAAGAGAGGGCGCATCTGACTGGTACCGGGGAACTGCCGATGCGGTATACCAGAATCTTGATTTTATAAGGCTTAATAAGCCTGACCTCATCCTCATACTGTCGGGAGACCATGTCTACAAAATGGATTACCGCAACATTGTCGAATTTCATCGTGAAAAAAATGCTGATCTTACCGTAGCGTTCACAAAGGTCCCCCGCGAAGGAGCCCACCGTTTCGGCCTCGGCATGATCCGGGACGATGAGCCGCGCGGCGGGAGGCTGCTGCAGTATGTTGAAAAACCAGATAGGCCTGCCTTTGACTGGGCGTCCCTCACCATATATGTCTTCAGGCCCGAGGTTCTCATGGAAGCCCTTGAGGAAAACGCGCGGACGGACTCTCATGAGTTCGGCAGGGATATCATCCCGGCCTTGCTGGAGCATCGCAATGTTTACGGCTTCAAACATTCCGGGTACTGGGGGTATACGCGTACACCGCAGGAGTACTGGCAGACAAACATGGACCTGCTGGGGAGCAGGCCGAAACTGAACATAGATGGCTGGGCAGTTGTCACAAACCTTGCCCACCGCGACATCCAGGACAGGCAGCCCGCATTTATAGGCAGGTCTGCCGTCATTAGGAATTCCCTCCTTTATTCAGGATGCCGCATAGAGGGTAGGGTGACGAACTCGATACTTTTCCCCGGCGTGGAGATAGATGACGGAGCGGTGGTAGAGGACTCGATACTCTTCTTCGACGTGAAGATAGGGAAGAACGCGAGGATCATGAAGGCCATCGCCGACAATGAGGTTCACGCAGGAAAGAACGTTGCCCTGGGCGATGCCGGCGACGGCAAGCTCTGCATTATCGGGCGGGGCTCGCGCATACCGGAAAACATTACAGTGCCCCAGGGGGTGACAGTATTCCCCAACCTGGGCCCTGCACATTTCGCCGGGGGGCGCTACAGGCCGGGAGATACCATCAAATGAGGAGAACACTTACAATGCTGCTTGCCGGCGGCGTCGGCAGCCGCCTGAACATCCTTGTGCGCCTCAGGGCAAAACCGGCAGTCCCCTTCGGAGGGCAGTACAGGATCATCGATTTTACGTTGAGCAACATAGCGAACTCAGGCCTTACAAGGGTTGCCGTGCTGACGCAGTACAAGCCCCTTTCCATGATGGACCATATCGGCGACGGCTCCTCATGGGATATGTCGGGACGCACCAGGAGCATAAAGATCCTGCCCCCCAAAACAGGTGAAAAGGACTGGGACTGGTATCGGGGGACCGCCGATGCCGTGAGGCAGAACCTTGATTTTATCACCTCTGCCGGAAATTGCACCGATGTTCTTGTCCTCTCCGGCGATCACGTCTACGCGATGAATTACCGCCCGCTTGTGGAGTTCCATCGAAGTCACGGCGCAAAGGTGACGATAGGCATGATCCAGGTCCCTCGCAGAGAAACGCACAATTTCGGCATCGGCATCGTTGACAATGCGCACAGGATCATCGATTGGGAAGAAAAACCAAAAAAGGCAAGGTCAAACTTTGCCTCAATGGGCATCTACGTCTTTGACAGGGACTACCTTGTAACGATGCTGAGAAGAACAAAAGAAGAGGATTTCGGCCACCACATCATTCCCAAGGCCATGGAAGAAAAAAATGTGTACGCATATAGCTTCAAAGGTTACTGGAAGGATGCAGGAACTATCCAGGCTTACTGGGATGCCAACATGGACCTCCTGGATCCCAAATCGGACCTCAACCCTGAAGCATGGGGGACAAAAACCAATGTTGTCGCCGAGGGGCCGCCGAGCGACCGTCAGCCCATCCGCATTCATGATGAGGCGGAGGTATCCGATTCGGCCGTCTCGCCCGGCTGTGTTATCAAGGGCCGCGTATGCCATTCCGTGCTCTCCCCGGGCGTGATCGTGGAAAAAGGGGCATTCATCAGCGATTCGATCATAATGCATGATGCTGTCATAAAGTCAGGCACATCGGTCAGCAGATGCATCATCGATAAGCGCGTAGCGATTGGAAGAAATTGCTCCATCGGTACGGGCAACCCGGAAAATGCAAATACCGAATTCCCGGAACAGCTTAATTCCGGCATAACCCTCATAGGAAAAGGGGCAAAGATTCCCGATAGCACAAAGATGGGCACGAACTGTATCGTCTATCCCATGGTCGAAAAGGCCGACTTCCATGACCTGTCCGTCAAGGATGGATCTACTCTCGAAAAACCCTAAAACCGCATTGTAGCCTGCTTAACAGAAAATCTTCAATTTTTTCATTATACTTCTAATAAGGAAAGGAGGCGTACAGCATGAAGCTTCACCAAAAATACCTGCTGTACAAAAAGGATCTTTTCGGCCGGCTCCGTTTTCTTTTGAACCTGCACTATCTCAGGGAGCACATGGTTGGGCAAGAAGGCAGGCACGATCATTCCGCGAACGTTTTTTCAAAAGATCTGGCCGCTGCAGACCAACAAGCGCCTTCGTGCTCTGAGACACTCAGGGCCAAAGATGCTATGATGCAGGAATATGACCCCTATATCGTGGGCCTTGTCAAAGATCTTGCTCAATATAAATCGTAAGACGCTTATCGGAAGTGTTTGCGCGGGCGCAGGGAAATTGTTTCGCGGAATAAAGATCTTTTTTGGTTTGTTCCAAAAGCACAAGGGGAATGGAATAAATTTTTACTTATGCTATAATATTGTATAGTTATCACATGCAAGGAGGTTACAGATGGACAAGGAGAAAAGGGAGGCTTACATTGAAAAGCTTGCCGCGCAATTAAAAGAATGGAACGCGCAGATCGACGGGCTCATGGCGAAGGCGGAAAAGGCAAAAGCCGATGCCGGGACTGAGTATGCCAGGCAGATTGAGAACCTGAATCAAAAGAAAGAAACAGCGACAAAAAGGTTAGAGGAGCTGAAGGGAAAAGGCGAAGGCGCATGGGAAGACATCGCCGCAGGCATAGAAAAAGTACTGGACGACCTGAAGGTTACGTTCGACCAAGTAAAAACGAGATTTAAGTGAAGTAAATTATGATTGCGGGCGACACGATCGGTCCTTATTACCGGGGACGCGGCGAGGGGAGCTTTGCCGTCTGGGCACCCCTTGCGCAAGAAGTTTCAGTAGTGATGCTGAACTCCGCGGCGCCGTTGCTGCCGATGGAAAAAGATGCAAAGGGATACTGGGAAGGCATTGCCGAAAACACGTTCCCGGGCGCTCTCTATTATTACAGGATCAACAACGCGATTGACAGGCCCGACCCGGCGTCCAATTTTCAACCGCAGGGAGTACACGGCCCATCCCAGTTGGTTGACCACGGGTCGTTCGCCTGGGAGGACGCCGGCTGGAAAGGCATACCGCTCTCTGATTACATGCTATACGAACTTCACGTCGGCACCTTTACCCGCGACGGCACCTTTGAGGCCATCCTTTCCCGTCTTTCCTACCTCAAGGATCTCGGCATTACTGCAATAGAGGTCATGCCTGTTGCGCAATTTCCCGGCGAAAGAAACTGGGGATATGACGGGACATATCCTTTTGCTCCTCAAAATTCCTACGGGGGGCCCGACGGGCTGAAGCTCTTGGTCAACGAATGCCATAAAGCGGGCATCGCGGTCGTTCTCGACGTAGTCTACAACCACCTGGGGCCTGAGGGAAATTATCTTGGAGATTTCGGCCCCTATTTTACTGACCGGTACAGGACACCGTGGGGAGATGCGATAAACTTTGACGGTCCATATAGCGACGGGGTGCGGGACTACTTCGTCAGCAACGCCCTGCACTGGGTTTCGCGATACCATATCGATGCCCTCAGGATCGACGCAATACATGGCATATATGACCTGAGCGCTACCCATATCCTCAAAGAATTATCGCAGGCAGTACACGTTAAGGCTGCCGGACTCGGGAGAAAGGCATATGTAATGGCCGAAAGCGACCTCAACGATGTACGGGTGATCGATCCGCACGGGGCAGGCGGTTGCGGGGTCGATGCACAGTGGAACGATGACTTCCACCACGCCCTCCATACGCTCATTACAGGGGAATCGGACGGGTATTACCAGGACTTCGGGAAACTGTCCCATCTGATCAAGGCATACCGCGAGGGGTTTGTTTATTCAGGCCAGTATTCCGTATACAGAAAACGCAGGCACGGCAATTCCTCGAAGAGAAGGCCGGCGGAGCGGTTTGTCGTGTTCTCTCAGAACCATGACCAGGTCGGCAACCGGAAACGCGGCGACAGGCTCAGCCGGGAACATTCGCTGGAGAAGCTCAAGCTTGCCGCCGCCGCAGTGATCCTGTCGCCTTTCATTCCACTTTTATTTATGGGGGAAGAGTATGGGGAAACGGCGCCGTTCAATTACTTTGTGCACCACTCCGATGCGGCCCTTATTGAAGCGATAAAAAGAGGGAGGATGGAAGAGTTTTCTTCCTTTGGATGGGACGGCCCTATCGCCGATCCCCAGGAAGAAAGCACATTCCTTGCCTCCACTTTGAACATCGATCTTCGCCTGCAGGGGGAGCACAGAATACTCCACAAATTCTACAGGCACCTGATCGGCATGCGCAAGGCGACCCCTCCCCTGAGAAATATCTCAAAAAAAACGATGGAAATAAAGGGGGTTGCAAAAGATAGATGCCTTTCCGTGCACCGATCGGCCGGCGGGGACGAAGTGGTCTGTTTTTATAATTTTCACGAGGGGGCGGCGTCTATCTCGCCCCGTTTAAAACAAGGCACATGGAGGAAAATGCTCGACTCTTCTTCTCCGGAGTGGGGAGGCACCGCCCCGGAGACGGCGGGCCGGGTGGTAGAGTCATGCAACGGCAGCGCACCTGTTTCGCTGAACCCATGGAGCGCGGTTGTCTACCGGAAAGTATAAAAACTGGAGAATTATGGATCGATATATATGTATTCACTGCCACTTTTATCAGCCCCCGCGGGAAAATCCCTGGCTTGAAGCGATCGAGGTGCAGGATACCGCATATCCGTTCCACGACTGGAACGAAAGAATAAACGCTGAATGTTATGCGCCGAATTCCGCATCGCGCATTCTCGACGGCGATAAGCGCATTATGGAGATCGTAAGCAATTATTCCAAAATAAGTTTTAATTTCGGCCCCACGCTCCTGTCGTGGATGGAGCAAAGATCTCCCGAGGTATATCGCACAATACTTGAATCGGACAAAGAAAGCTTAAAAAGAATGTCAGGTCACGGAAATGCGATCGCCCAGGCATATAACCACATTATCATGCCCCTGGCCCACCCGCAGGATAAAAGAACCCAGGTCATATGGGGCATAAAAGATTTTGAATACAGGTTCAAGCGGTTTCCTGAGGGCATGTGGCTGCCGGAAACAGCGGTTGACCTGGAAACATTGGAAATCCTTGCAGAACAGGGGATCCTTTTCGTTATCCTTGCCCCCCACCAGGCTTCCAGGGTAAGGAAGACGGGCACGGGCAAATGGAAAGATGTCAGCAACGGGCGGATAGATCCGACGCGGGCATACCTCCTGAGGCTTTCTTCGGGCCGCACGATCAATATATTTTTTTATGACGGCCCTATATCCAGGGCGGTTGCTTTCGAAAAGCTGCTCGATAGCGGTGAGGCCTTTGCCGCCCGCCTGCTCACCGGTTTTTCCGACATCAGGAAACGGCCGCAGCTCCTCAACATCGCAACAGACGGTGAAACATACGGGCACCATCACACATTTGGCGAGATGGCCCTCACATATGCCCTTGAATACATTGAGAGAAAAGGGCTCGCGCGGTGCACCAACTACGGGGAATACCTCGCAAGGCACTTGCCTTCCCACGAGGTGCAGATCCTTGAAAACACCTCGTGGAGCTGTTACCACGGCATAGAAAGATGGAGAAGCGACTGCGGATGCAGCTCTGGCGGGTTTCCTGAATGGAACCAGTCGTGGAGGGCTCCGCTGCGTGAGGCGCTCGACTGGCTGAGAGATATTCTCTTCGCGACCTACGAAGAGAACGCAGGAAAATACCTGAAGGACCCATGGGAAGCCCGGAACGATTATATCGGGATCATGCTTGATCGTTCCCGGGGCAAGTTCAACGGTTTTATCGGGAAGCATAAAACACGCGATCTGGCCAGCGACGATGAAATAACCGTCCTTAAGCTGCTCGAAATGCAAAGGCATGCCATGCTTATGTACACAAGCTGCGGCTGGTTCTTCGACGAGCTTTCAGGCATCGAGACAATACAGATACTCAAATACGCCGCCAGGGCAATTCAGCTCGCCGGGGAAATATCCGGGAGCGATATAGAACCGGAATTCGTAAAAAGACTGAAAAACGCTAAAAGCAACATCCAGGAGCATGGCGACGGAGCCGAAATATACGAAAGGTTCGTGAAGCCTGCCATGGTTGACCTTAAGAAGGTGGCAGTCCACTATGCGGTAAGTTCGGTGATCGAGGAATATCCCGATGATGCCGACGTGTTCAGCTATGCCGTCCAAAGGAAGGACCGCGAATCGATCCGATCCGGCGATAAAAGGCTAAACGTCGGAAAAATAACTGTTTCCTCAAAGATAACAGGCGATGCTGAGGATATCAGTTATTGCACATTGTACCTTGGGGGCCACATCTTTCACGGCGGCGTGCGGTCCTTTCTCGGCGATCAACCTTACGGCACGATGAAGCGGGAGATCGCGGATGCCTTTGAACATGGAGATGTGGCGAAGATGATCCATCTCATGGATACCCATTTCGGGATGCATAATTATTCGCTGGTGCACCTCTTCCTCGATAAGCAAAGAGAGGTGCTGCAGGTCATATTGCGCGAAACGATCGAAGGCTACGAGAGGGTCTATCAGAAGATCTTTGATAATGACCGCATACTGATGGGTTTTTTACAGGAAGCCGGGATGCCCGTGCCGAAGATCTTTCAGACTGCAGCGGGGCATGCCCTTCTTTCATCGATCAAAAATGAGTTTCAAAAAGACGACGTTGACCTCGAAAAGATAGGCGCGATAATAAGGGACATAAAAAAATGGAGGGTCTCCCTTGATCTTACCGATGCTGAATTCATCGTGAGAAGGAAGACAGAAAGGTTCATGGCGGAACTTGCAGAGGATCCTGAGAATATTTCGCTTCTTTCGAGGATACAGGGCACTATAGGGCTTTTGAGGTCCATCCCTGCCAACATAAATTACTGGACAATACAGAATATATATTACAGGATCGCCAAGAGGTCATTCAGGGAGATCTCTCAGAGGGCAGATGGCGGCGATAAAGATGCCGGGCTCTGGGCGGACCGCTTCAGGCAATTGGGTGAATTGATATATTTTAATACCGGTACGGTACTTCGCGAATCGTTGAGGAGCAAAGGTGAATAAAGAAAGATACCTCGTTCCAAGGATCCCGGTGGCTACATATCGGCTGCAGTTTAATGCCTCTTTCACATTCAGCGATGCCAAAAAGATCGTACAGTACCTCCACGACCTTGGGGTCAGTGACATATACTCCTCTCCCTATTTAAAGGCAGACAAGGAGAGCCGGCACGGGTACGACATCGTCGATCCGAATGCCCTCAACCCCGAGATCGGCACCGAAAGGGAATACAACGATCTCATTGCCGAACTGAAAGGCAGGCAAATGGGACAGGTCCTTGACATAGTTCCAAACCATATGTGCATAGCGAGCTTCGAGAACAAGTGGTGGGTTGATGTCCTGGAAAACGGGCCGAGTTCGCCATACGTGCATTTTTTTGACATCGACTGGAACCCCGTCAAGAAAGAGCTTGCCAACAAGATCCTCCTCCCCTCCCTGGGCGAACAATACGGGAAGGTTCTGGAAAATCAGGAGCTGATATTAACGTTTTCGGCGGGCTCTTTTTTCATACAATACTATGACCATAAATTTCCGATAATACCGAAAACCTATATTCACATCCTCAATCACCGCGTGGATATATTGCGGGATGCGCTTCGCGAGGATAATCCCTATTACACCGAGCTGCTGAGCGTTATCAATGCGCTGAACCATCTCCCGTCTTATACGGAAACCGACCTGGAAAAGGTCAAGGAAAGGCGGAGAGAGAAGGAGATCGTCAAGAGGCGCATCGGGCGGCTTTACAGAAAGTGCAGCGAGATCAGAGGCTTCATCGATGAAAACGTGAAGATATTCAATGGAGTCAAGGGGGAGCCGAAAAGCTTTGACCTTCTCGACAACCTTCTGAGAGAACAAATATACCGATTTTCCCACTGGCGTGTTGCCGCAGAGGAAATAAACTACAGGAGGTTCTTCGACATAAACAACCTCGGCGCCCTGAACATGCAGAAAGAAGATGTGTTCAGAGAGACCCATAAGCTGATCTTTGCCCTCATCAGGGACGGCAAGGTGACGGGTCTGCGGGTTGACCATCCCGACGGCCTGTACAACCCTTCGGATTATTTCCATCGCCTCCAGCGGGAATGTTTTGCGCAACTGCGGAGGGCATACATCGAAAAGCTGAAAAAAGAGGCGGAGCTTCCTTCCGGGTACCTGAAGACCGAGGCAGACAAAGAGATCACCGGCAGGTACGAGGAGATGCTGGCCTCTGACCCGGGCTATAAGCCGTTCTATATCGTTGGCGAAAAGATACTCACCAAAGGAGAGGTCATGCCCGGGGAGTGGCCGATCTTCAGCACAACGGGCTATGTATTCCTTAACTCTGTGAACGGGGTCTTTGTTGATACAAACAACGGAAAGGCATTTGACAGGATCTATAAGAGATTTACAAAGACCGGGATGAGCTTTCAGGATACTGTGTATGAAAAGAAAAAATTAGTAATGCAGGCAGCGATGTCAAGCGAAGTGAACATGCTTGCCCACCGTCTCAACAATCTCTCGGAAAGAGAAAGGCATACGCGGGATTTTACGCTGAACAGCTTGATAAAGGCCCTGATAGAAATTATCGCGTTCTTCCCGGTGTACAGGACATATGTCGTCTCCAGTGAGATCAGCGAAAGGGATGCTCACTACATAGATCTTGCTGTAACGAAGGCAAAAAAGAAGAACCCGGCGCTCAATATGTCGATCTTTGACTTTATAAGGGACGTTCTTTTACTGAGGTTCCCTCCCAATTTCAGCGAGGACAACAAATCGGAATGGCTTGACTTCACGATGAGGTTCCAGCAGATTACGGGCCCCGTAATGGCAAAAGGCGTGGAGGACACGGCATTCTATATATTTAACCGGCTTGTCTCGCTTAATGAGGTTGGGGGGAGCCCGGACAGGTTCGGCACGCTGCTTAAGACGTTCCACGGCCAGAACATAGAGCGTATCAAATCGTGGCCCCATGCTCTAATTACAACATCTACGCATGATTGCAAAAGGAGCGAGGACCTCCGTGCGCGCATAAATGTCCTCTCGGAACTCCCGGACATATGGAGCGGATGCCTTACGAAGTGGAACAGGTATAACAAAAAAAAGAAGATCGTTGTCGATGGTCATCCGGTGCCGGATCTCAACGAAGAATACCTTTTATACCAGACCCTGCTGGGCATATGGCCCATAGAAGAGACTGCCGCCATAGAAGAATATGAGACATTGAAACAAAGGGCCAAAGAATATATGCAGAAGGCCTTAAGAGAGGCGAAGGAACATACGAGCTGGATCAACCCGGACACTGCATACGAAGACGCAATGAACGTCTTCATCGACAGCATCCTGACAAATTCCGCAGACAACATGTTCCTTGAGGACTTCGCGGTGTTCCAGCACATGATCTCTGATTACGGCATCTACAATTCGCTTTCCCAGGCGCTTCTTAAAATAACATCGCCCGGTGTTCCCGATTTTTACCAGGGAACTGAATTGTGGAATTTTACGCTCGTTGACCCTGACAACAGAAGGCCTGTGGATTATGAAAAAAGGATCGAACTCCTTGAAAAATTAAAAGAATACGAAAGGAGCCATGGCGCTGCTTCTGTTGCGCGGCAGACAACCGATAAAAGAAGCGATGGCATGATTAAAATGTACCTTATGTATAAAGCCCTTAATTACCGCATGCATAACAGGCGCCTCTTTGAGGCCGGCAGATATATTCCGTTGATAACCGACGGCGATAAGTGGGAAAACATCTGCTCATTTGCGAGGGAAGGAAATGGGGCAATGGCGATAACCGTGGCGCCGAGGTTTCTTTCGAGGATCATCCCGCGCCATACCGATCTGCCGCTCGGCAAAGCTGCATGGGGCAATACCTTTATTGCGGTGCCATTTGAGAAAGAAGGGGCAGAGTATCGTAACATCTTTACCGATGAGACCGTGCCCGTGCGCAATTATGGGCAATCAAAGGTGCTGTATGTCGGGGAGATTCTCGTAAATTACCCCGTTGCTCTCCTTGATAAAATGCGGTAAAGATACAATAGGGAAGAGTAGAATGGTCGAAAATTCTATGAACAACCAGATCGGCAAGCAGGCCGGGGAAATAGGCGAGGCAGACATTCTCGTGGGGATTCCGAGCTATAACAATGCCCGTACGATAGGGCACGTTGTGAGGGCCGTACAGGCCGGCCTGGCAAAATATTTTCGCAACAGTAAGGCGCTTCTCGTTAATTCGGATGGCGGGTCGACGGACGGGACCACGGAGATCGTTCACAACACAACGGTCGACGACCTTGGAACGATCTTCGTAACTCAGGAGACAGAGCCTTTCTTTAAGATAGTGACCCCGTACCAGGGGATTCCAGGGAAGGGGAGCGCGTTCAAGGCAATCTTTGAGATCGCGGAAACCGTCAAGGCAAAGGCCTGCGCCGTCGTTGACTCTGACCTCAGAAGCATAACTCCTGAATGGGTCGAGCTCCTTATCAAGCCCATCCTCGAAGGAGGATTTGATTATGTTGCCCCTCTTTACCAGAGGCACAAGTACGACGGCACCATCACAAACAGCATAGTCTACCCCTTAACGAGCGCCCTCTACGGCAAGCGCATCAGACAACCCATCGGCGGCTATTTCGGCTTTTCAGGAAGGCTTGCCGGTTTTTACCTGGCCAAGGATGTATGGGAAACGGATGTCGCGCGATACGGCATAGATATATGGATGACGACCACTGCCATTGCGAACAGCTTCCCCGTATGCCAGTCATACCTTGGAGCAAAGATCCACGACGCAAAAGACCCTGGTGCAGACTTAAGCGCAATGCTCTACCAGGTGGTGAGTGCAACGTTCGATCTTATGGAAACCTATTCCGATGCATGGAAGCCTGTAAAATCGTCTGAGCCCGTTCCCACGCTTGGCTTCCGGTATGACGTCGGCCTCGAGCCGGTCAGCGTAAACCTGGAAAGGATGATAGACCGCTTTTCACTCGGCATCAAAGAGCTCGGCATTTTCTGGAAGGAGTTTATGACAAAAGAGCTCTATAGTTTTTTTACAAAATTAACCGGTAACAAAAAAAAGACATTCAGGATACCCGATGAGATCTGGGTCGAGACAATCTACAGCTTTATCCTCGCGGCGCATAAAAGGATAATGAACAGGGAGCACCTTTTAAAGTCATTGACGCCGCTCTATATAGGAAGGACAGCTTCGTTTGTCATGGAAACGTGGGACAGCGACTCCGGGAAAGTTGAAGAAAAGGTCGAGAACCTGCGCTTGATGTTCGAAGAGAAGAAGGACTTCCTTATTAAACGCTGGGATGAATGAAAGGGGGTATGGAATATGAATATTTTTCAGAGAGTTATCGTTGAGCCTTTTGAAAAGTGCTATGAAAAGCTGCTTTATTTTCTCCCGAATTTTTTTACGTCGATACTCCTGCTTATTGCCGGTATACTTCTTGCCGTCATCATCAGGGTAATTTTTCAGAAATTATTTAAGACAATAAAGCTTGACAGGTTCTCCGAAAGGTCCGGCATCGTCGAGGCCCTCTCCAAGAGCGGCATCAGGGAGCCCCTGTCTGTCCTTATATCTAAAATAATAGAGTGGATAATTATCCTCACCTTCCTTGTGGTCGCCATGCAGAACCTCAGGATCCCCACGGTAGAGCACCTCCTGGAAAGATTTTTTCTTTATGTCCCCAACATGTTCATCGCGGCCTTCATCTTGATAATAGGGTATCTTCTGAGCAACTTTTTCAGAAGGGCCGTGCTTATCGCGTCGGTAAACGCCGGGATTAAATATTCCGGGCTGCTCAGCAAATTTGTCAAGTTCACGGTATTCATATTGTCCTGCACGATGGCGCTGGAACAGCTTGGGATTGGCAAGGATACCGTCATTATTGCCTTTGCCGTAACCTTCGGAGGGGTTATCCTTGCCCTGGCCATAGCCTGTGGCCTGGGCGGAAAAGACATCGCCAGGGAATATCTCGAAAAGAAGATGAAAGAAGACAACAAGGGGGACGGGATCAACCACCTGTAAAAGGTGAAAGTATTATTTAGCTTGACAATAAAAAAACCTGCGTGCTAATGAAATAGCATCATGCTTGGCTTTCCTGACATCTGGATCCTTGCAGGATTCATCCTTTCCTTTTTTTCCGCCCTTTTCTGCGTCATCTACGGGATCATAAACTGGAACAGGGGATCGATCGAAAAGGAAGGAGACTACAGGGAAGATCTGCGCTGGGAGAAAGAAGAGATCGACCTTATAGAGAAGCTTCCCTAAGGATTATGTTCTATCTAATAACATTTACGCTCACATATCTCGCTATAACGGTTTATCTGAGCTACCTCGGGTACCGCCGCACTACAAGCGTGTCCGACTATATGCTTGCCGGCAGGCAGGTCCACCCCGTAACGATGGGATTAAGCTACGGCGCCACATATATAAGCACATCGGCGATAATCGGGTTTGGAGGCGTAAGCGCACTGTACGGGTTCAGCCTGTCGTGGCTGACCGTCCTCAATATCATGATCGGCATTTGGGTTGCTTTTGTGATCTTCGGGAAGAGGACCCGCAAGATGGGCAAGGCGCTCGACGCGCACACCTTTCCGGAACTTCTCGGCAGGAGATATGAATCACGGTTTGTCCAGGGGTTTTCCGGTCTCGTGATCCTTATCTTCATGCCCATTTATGCAGCGGCAGTCCTTATAGGCATTTCCCGCTTTATCGAGGTATACCTGAACATCCCCTTTTCAACGGTCTATCTCGCCTTTCTGCTTATCACAGCTTGCTACGTCATTTGGGGAGGCTTAAAAGGCGTCCTCTATACCTCTGTATTTCAGGGCATCATCATGATAGTCGTCATGGTTGCCCTCGGTATCTACACCTACCATGCTGCAGGCGGCATCGTGAGCGCCCATAAAGCCCTCACGGAATTAACGCCCTTCGTCCCTCAATACCTTAAGGAAGCGGGACACCGCGGATTCACGTCCATGCCTGCGGCAGCATCGCCCCTGTGGTGGTATGTCATTACAACAATGATCATGGGGGTCGGGATCGGGGTTATAGGCCAGCCTCAATTGAACGTCCGCTTCATGACCCTCAAGTCGGACAGGGAGATCAACAGGTCTATCCCCTTCACTGCGATCTTTATACTCCTTACCACCGGCATTGCCTTTGCCGTTGGAGCGCTGACCAATGTGATCTTCTATGACACTTACACCCAACTGCCCATAAAGGCTGTGCAGGGCAACATTGACAAGATCATACCGTTTTACATCGACCGGTTCTATCCCCAGTGGTTCGTCGCCCTTTTTCTCGTCACCCTCATGTCCGCCGCAATGAGCGCCAACAGCAGTCAGTTCCACGCGCTTGGCACCTCGCTCTCCAGGGACATCTTCGAACAGGCCCTGCTCAGGGGCAAATCCGTTGCGGAGATCACGATCGTGACGCGCGTCGGGATCGTGTTCAGCATCTTCTCAACACTTTTTATAGGATTGATACTGCCGGAAAGCGTCGTGGCAGTTGCCACGGCCTTTTTCTTCAGCCTCTGCGGCGCCACATTCATACCTGCGTATTTCTTCGGGCTCTACTGGAAAAAAGGGACAAAAGCGGCGGCAAAGGCGAGCATCCTCTGCGGCTTTTTCATCTCCCTCTTCTGGATGCTCTTTTTTCATGAGCAGGAGTCGCAGGCGTTCGGCCTGTGCAGGTTCTTTTTCAGGTCGAATACCCTTGCGGGCCACCCCTGGAATATGATCGATCCCCAGATCATGGCCCTGCCGATCTCATTCATCGTGTTTGTCGTCGTCTCTCTCGTGACCAGGCCGGTCAGGGAAGAAACTATCAGTAACGCCTTTCGGCATATCTAAAAAACAGCTCATGGCTCATAGCAAGACACCCGTAAGTCGTGAGGCGTATTCTATTCACATTTGCTCATTGAGCCTGGCTTGCATTTCCTTCCGTCGATCCATGTGGCGTTCGACAGCTTCGCGCCGGAAAAATTTGTCCCTTTAATGTTTGCTCCTTTCATGTTTGCGCCGGTCAGGTTGGCATCGTTGAAGCTTGCATCAGAAAGGTTTGCGCCGGTCAGGTTGGCTTCCACAAGCTGTGCTCCATACATATCTATTCCGGAAAAGTCTGCGTTAGACAGGTCGCACTTTTCACACTTGTTTGTACTGTTGAATTTCTGAATGTCTGCAGCGTTAAATCCATACCCTGCTGTTGCAAAAACCACCGCATAGAGCATCAGGACCCCTAAAGATAAATACGTTGTTCTTTTCACCATATTAACCTCCTTTTTTCATTTAACTTCATTATGAAAGCTCATACGGCCCCTTTTTTTGCGTCGATGCCAACGTGGAGCTGCTTATCTCCTAATCCCGACCTTATCGTCTATTTACAAAAAAATAAAGGCCGCCACCTGAATTATCTCCAGGTGGCGGCCCGACCATCCTTTTTAAAATACCTTCGGAAGCACGCGATGCGTCTCCGAACCCATCAAGCTTATTTTATATTATATATCAGAATATCCAATGATGACGATCATGTCAACCATTATTTGCAAATGAAAACGCCCGCGAAATCTGCGGGCGTTTTGTGTTCCGGTTTATTGTTTTCGCGTATTACGACTGCTTCTTGAACTCTTTTTCCATTGCCTCTTTCGCAGGCTTTACATAGGTGTCTCTTAGCTTCGGCTTCTCGATCTTGCCTGCCGGGTTCCTCGGGATGGCGGTATAGACCATCTTTTCCGGCCATTTGTACTTCGCAAGGCCTTTTTCTTTTACGAAATTGATGATCTCGTCGTCGGTAATGGTCTCGCCTTCCTTGGGCTGGATGATCGCCATAACGATCTCTACGAGCCTGGGGTGAGGATAACCGAGCACGGCGACATCCTGGATCTTGGGGTGCTTTCTCAGGGCGTCTTCGATCTCGGCCGGGAAGATATTCTCGCCGCCCCTGATGATAAGGTCTTTTGCCCTGTCGGCAAAGAAAATAAAGCCTTCCTCGTCTTTGTACGCAAGGTCGCCGGTATAAAGCCAGCCATCTTTGATCGTCTTGGCTGTCATCTCAGGGTTAAAGGCATATTCCTTCATAAGGCGCGGCCCCTTGATGAGTAATTCTCCGACCCCGCCAGAAGGAAGCTCTTTGCCCTCGCTGTCAACAACCTTCGCCTCCATGAATGCCGTCGCCTTTCCGATGGAGCCGGGTTTTCTCATGATGTCTTCATCGTAGCAGTTCGTGAGGCCGCCGCCGCCGCCCTCTGTTATGCCGTAGATGTTCGCAATCGGGAGCTTGGGGAAGAACTTCTTTGAATCTTCGAGAAGGATGTAAGGGACCGGCTGCGCGCCTATTTCGATATGCAGAAGAGCCGAGAGGTCATACTTTTTAAGGTCTACCTGGCCGGTTTTGATCGCGTTGATTACGTCAGACCATGTGGGAACGGTATTCCAGCCGCCTGTACATTTTTCTTCTGCCATTGACTGGAGATAAAATTCCGGCTGCAGATCCATCGGCATAAGGACCTTTCCTGCCGCTATATAGCACGGGAAGGAAAGGAAGAGCGTGCCGCTGTGATAGTACGGGTGGGGCGCAAGGTATACGCTGTTGTAGCCTTCGTTATAGGTAAGCGCATTGCCTATGCCGATAAAGAAGAGCGTTTTGTGGGTATGGGAAACCGGCTTCGGCGCGCCGGTTGTGCCTGAGGTGAACATGAGCTCTGCCATGTCGTCATCGGCTGTTTCGACGCACACCTCTGACGCGTCGCCTTTTTCGATGATCTCGTTATAGGACTTGACGCCTGCGGGGATCGTGTTGCCGAGGCAGATGAAGTGCTTGCAATAGTCCATCTCTTTCATGATCGGCTCCATCCTCGCGTTGAACTGCTCGCCGAACATGAAGGCCTTGCATTTTGTCACATCGGCTGCATATTTTATATCAGCGCTTGCAAAACGGAAATTGAGAGGCGTCACTGTTGCCCCTGTTTTCAGCACTGCTATATAGCTTGCATACCATTCCATCGAGTTCATCATAAGGTGAACAACGATATCGCCCTTCTTTACGCCGCAGTCTTTCATCAAATAGTTGGCAATCTTGTTTGCCTGGTCGTTGAACTGTTCCCATGTGAGGCAGCGACGAGTCTTTTTTGACGGATAGCTCTCGATGATAAACTCACGCTTAGGGAATTTGCTGGCATTAAGCCCCGAAAACCTTGCGAAATTCATAACACCCTCCTTTTATATGTGTGCTTTTTTTATATTGCTTTACGATTTTTAGCATGATAAATTGAACAGTGTTATTTGTCAACACTAAAATTACCTAATAATTGAGGAGGGATAAACATGGGCGATATATATGTCCACATAGGCGAGATTCTCGCGAGAAACGCACGGAAATTCCCGAATGACGTGGCGCTTGTCGAGAGAACACCATCTGAGCAGAAAAGGGTAGAGATTACCTGGAAGCAGTTTGATGATCAGGCAAATCAATTTGCCAATGTTCTTACGGCGAAAGGAGTAAAAAAAGGCGACAAGGTTGTTCATTTTATGATGAATTCCCTTGACTGGCTTGTTGCGTACTTCGGAATTGTCCGGACAGGCGCCTGGGTAGTGCCTCTTAACTTCCGTTTTACCGCAGAAGACGTAAAATATTGCTGCGACGTGGCAGAACCTACGGTGGTTGTGTACGACGAAGAATTCGGGAAGAGGATCGATGCGATAAAGGGTCAGCTCCCGACAGTGAAGCACTTCATCTGCGTGGGGCAGAACATCCCTGAATATGCTGAATCTTTCAGAAAGCTTGTTGATGCCGCGAAAGCGACGCCGCTTGATGTGGAGATCACCTTCGCAGACCCCTGCGGCCTCTATTTCACATCGGGAACCACCGGCCAACCCAAACCGATCCTTTTGACCCATAAGAACATGGTCAGCGCGTGCATCACGGAGAATGCCCACCACTGGCAGAGGAAAAGCGACGTCTTCATCCTTATGCCGCCCCTGTACCATACGGGAGCAAAGATGCACTGGTTCGGAAGCTTCATCGTAGGGGCGAAGGGCGTGCTCCTTAAAGGCGTTTCGCCGCAATGGACCCTCGAAGCGATCAGCGAAGAGAAGGGCACCCATATCTTCCTGCTTGTTCCATGGGCCCAGGATATACTTCTGAAACTCGACAGCGGGGAGCTGAAGCTCTCCGATTACAAACTTGACCAGTGGCGCCTTATGCATATCGGGGCGCAGCCTGTTCCGCCGGCGCTTATCCAGCACTGGAAAAAATATTTCCCCAACATGCAGTACGACACAAACTACGGACTCAGCGAATCGACGGGTCCCGGCTGCGTACATCTCGGCATCGGCAACGAGCACAAGATAGGTTCTATCGGCAGGCCAGGATTCAACTGGGAGGCCAGGATCGTTGATGAAAGCGGAAAGGATGTAAAGAAGGGCGAGCCGGGAGAGCTCCTTGTCCGCGGTGACGGGGTTATGAGAGAATATTATAACAACCCTGAAGCAACGGCAAAGACGCTGGTAAACGGATGGCTCTATACCGGCGACATGGCGCGGGAAGATGAGGATGGTTTTATCTGGCTCGTTGACCGGAAGAAGGATGTCATCATCACCGGCGGGGAGAACGTGTTCCCCGTGGAAGTCGAAGATTTCTTCCACACGAACCCGAATGTAAAGGATATCGCAGCGATCGGGCTGCCCGACGAGCGGCTCGGTGAGATCGTCGCCGTTATCGTTGAAGTTGTGCCGGGCAAGACACTGACCGAAGAAGAGGTCCTGAAATTCTGCGAGGGCCTTCCCAAATACAAGAGGCCGAGAAAGGTCTTTTTTGGCGAAGTGCCAAGAAACCCGACAGGCAAGATAGAAAAACCAAAACTGAGAAAGCAATACTCAGGAAGAGAAGAGGCTTTTAAGATATAGCGTATAGCTAAGGGCTTAGAGCGGAGTGCGTGGAAGAAAAATGCTTTCATATCCTCTGCTCTTTGCCCCAGGCCTTCAGCTTTGAGTTATGCATCCAACCTCTTTAGAAAAAACAGTTCATTACGTATTCAAAGACAAAGATCTGCTCCACGAAGCAATTACCCACAGCTCCTGGTTTAATGAAAAAAAGGAATTCCGCCAATCGCAGAATGAAAAACTCGAATATCTCGGCGATGCCATACTGAACAGCGTGATCAGCATTCTTCTTTATAAAAAATACCGGAAAAGAGACGAGGGGTTCCTCAGCAACGCCCGGTCAAGCTTAGTAAAAAGGGAAACGCTCACGGAAATAGCGAACAAGATCGAATTATGGAAACATATGAGCTATGGCAACGGTGAAAACAACGTGCCGGAAGAGTCCAAAGTCTTATCAAATATGCTCGAATCGCTCATTGGCGCCATCTACCTTGACGGCGGCATGCGGAAGGTAACCAAGGTCATCAAAGAGTTCTTCCTCCCCTATTTCAATGAAGAAAAACTGACTGAGAAAAATCCGAAAAATATCCTTCAGGAATACTCCCAGAAAAAATGGGGGCTCCTCCCCAAGTATAAATTTACACGAAAAACAAAAGAAGGTTTTGCCGTTTCCGTCCACGTTGGGAAAGAATTTCGCGCGAAGGGTTCTGGAAAAAGCAAAAAAGAGGCGGAGCAGAACGCGGCGAGGGCGCTCCTGAACCAGTTCAGGAACAAAGAGCAGAAGCAGTAGCCGCCATGATCGTCCCTGTCTTTCTCACGCACCTTGGCTGTCATGATCGCTGCATCTATTGCGATCAGGGATACATCACCGCCCAGAGCGATGCCGGCGTCCGGCAATTGATACAACGATCCTTTCAGCAACAAAGAGGCCCCTGCGAGGTCGGCCTCTTCGGCGGGAATATATTCGGCTTAGATCCCGGTTACCTCAAGCAGCTGTTTGAACATTTTGACGATTACCGGGATAAGATCACAAATTTCAGGATCTCTACAAAACCTGTACCGCTTAATGAAGAGCTGATTGACATCCTGAAAGAACAGCGTGTGACCGTCATTGAGCTCGGGATACCGTCCTTTAACAACCACATCCTGAGAATGCTCAACAGGAAACACACTGCCGAAGACCTCTCGCTGGCCTTTCATGTCCTGAAGGAAAAGGGGTTCCAGGTTGCCCTCCAGTTTATGGTGGGCCTGCCCGATGAGACATTTGACGACATCAGGGAGATCGTGGAAAATATGGCCGGCCTTAACCCTCATTATATAAGGATATACCCGCTTGCCGTTTTAAAAGGAACCCCCCTTTGCACCCTCTACGAAGAAAAAAGCTTTGTACCCATTGGATTCAACGAGGCCCTCGAAAGGGCGCTTTATATCTATCTCAATGCGCTGCGCCGCGATATTAAGGTCGTCAAGATGGGCCTCACCGACAACGAGGTCCTGAAAGAGAGGATCGTGGCAGGCTTCTATCATCCTGCATTCGGCTACCTTGTGAAATCGCACGGATTCTGTCAAGCTATTCTTGCGGTTGCTGAACGTGGATCGATCTCGGGAGAGGTAAAGGTCATGCTCAATAAGAAGGATATTCCTCATCTGATCGGATTCAAGCGCAGTAATATAAAAACATATGAAGAGCAGGGCCTGACGATCTCATGGGAGCAAGCAGATATACCGGCGGGAAACTTCATCCTCGCAGGCGGCGCAGACCGCGCAGAGGGAAATATCCTCGCCGCCCTGCCTTCTCTTGATAAATAACCAATCACCAATAACCAAGCTCCAATGAATCACCAAACAAGAACTTTCGGTATTGTTTCCCGTTTGGGTATTCGGTCATTGGTTATTGGATATTAATTGGTGATTGATGTTTGGTTATTGGTTATTAAGATATTGCTATGAGCTATCAGTCATGAGCTACACCCATTTCTCCCGCATAAGCCCCGCAACCCCTTCATAGACGATCTCACCCTTCAATGATTCTTGAACAATATCTTTCAATAATCTTTTTCTGTCGACGTTCAGCGGCCGCGTCAACCTCGAGAAAAATCTCAACCTGTCGCTGACAGCGATCCTTTTTGGTATCGTGTTGTTTAACTGTACGAGCATCCTGAGCAACACAGCCGCATCTGGGTCCTCAAAGGCTATGTCCTCAACATCAAGAAAGAAAAAATGATCGTTGTTCACTACAAAAATATTGCATGCCTTCATATCGCCGTGCGCGATGCCCTGACCGATCACCTTCTTCATAAATCCGCAGAAGGCCTCAATGAACCTGCGCCTTTGGGCAATACCGAGGGCATCGTATAATCCGTCAAGATACCTGTCGAGCTCCCTTCCCCACCCTCCGAGGTCTTCCATTGCAATAAAACCATCTGAAAAAAGCGAAGGCAATTTTACGTAATACGCCTGTGGGATGATCGCTGCATTGAGGTACAGGAGGACGATATGGTTCCGCCATGCCCGCTCCAGGCGCCTTGTGCCTTTGTATATCTTCCTGATATGGTCGCCGTATCGCTCAACCTTTACCTTCCTGTCGCTTTTAAGCGTTTCGACGAAGGCGCCGCTGCCCTGAGCTTCCATCCCTTCGATGTAAAGGCGCTCCCCCCTGCGCACGATCTTTGAGGTTTCCTGAAATGCCCTCTTTTTTTTGCTCTCGATCCATCTTTTTCTTAGCCTTGCGATCTCTCCTTCGACCGCCTTTTGTATCCCCCTGTTTCCATACAACTCAAAAAAACGCCCCTTCTCTTCCCCGCTTAAGTCCTCATAGATCATTGTGAGGGCGTGGGTAAGGTTGGAAAGTTCATCCTTATCGCTAAAAGCGCCTTTCATCTTCGTCTTGTGGAGATCGATAAGATACAGCGTATCTCCGGATACGAGCACATTGTCGAGATGGAGGTCGTTATGACAAACGCCGTTTTCCTTCAATCTCCTGAGAAGCTCCGCAAGCGCAGGGATCAACCGTTCGCGGTATCCAGGGCGGAAAAACACATGGACGAAGCTCTCGCCGTCGACCCAATCCTGGATCACGCAGGAGCGATTGCCGCCAACCCCGTATCCATGGCAACCCGGAGTCTCTATCTTGATCGAGGCCAGCCGTTTCCCTGTCTCGTACTCCTTCCTGCCCCTGGGAACGGTCCTGTTCCTCAGGGCACCGATGGCCCCTTTCTCGACAAAGGTCTTTATAAAAAGCTTTCCATCTTTATAAGGCACGGTAACATATTGCCTCCGCCCGCCCGATACCTCCGGCAGATGTTCCAGCATGCCTGCGAGACCCTCATCTTCAAGGAACCATCTCATGCTTTTTGTTCTGAATTCCTTCATCGAATTGTTCCGCCCGGGAGGCCGTTCAGGATCTCTGCGACCCTCGGCCCCCAGATGTTCAGGGAATAACTTTCTTCCACCATCTTCCTCGAAACAGCCCCCATCCTTCTTCGCAGATCAACGTCTCTTTGAAGCCTATCGATGGCGTCCTTCCAGCCTTCAGCGTCATTCCTTAAAAATCCGTTATACCCGTCGACGATCATATCCTGCGTAACACCGACGGGATGGGTAACAGACGGAAGCCCGGCGGCCATATACTGGATGAGCTTAAGGCCGCACTTCCCCCTGGACCAGATATCGTCCTTCACCGGCATGATCCCCATGTCGAAGCTCAGGATGGACTGCTTCTCCCTGTCGTAGTCCCACCGTTCGAAGATCATCCCCTTTTTCATCCCCTCAAGGGGTTTGTCGGCCACGACCTTGCACTGCACACCATCCTGATCGGCATAATATTCCAGCAATTCCCGTATGTCGCCAAGGTATCTCAACGTTGCGCTGCTTCCTATCCAACCGATGACGAAAGGCCTTTGCAGTTCGTGCCGCTTTACCGGATATTCGCCGGTATCGACCACCGTGGGCACATAATAGACGCCGTCCGCTTTATACTTTTGCGCCTCGCGGACAAGAAAATGGTTTCCGCACAGCACGGCGTCGCAGGACCTTACCATGCCTTCAAATCTTTTCTGTCGTGTTGCGCTCGCACCGCGGTTCCCGTACATCACCGCATCGTCGAAATCATAGACCATCTTTTTCGAGAGCTTTCTGAAGAGGGACAGCTTGAAAGGGTTCAGCAAAACCCTCTGGACATAGGTCACATCTGACTCCATGATCGCCCTGAGCACCGCCGGAAGGCTCGCCCTTGTTGTCAGCAATGTGACCGAAAAGCCCCTCTGTTCCAGGTAGGGAAAATATTGATGGATCCTGTAACCTTTCGGGTTCTCTTTCGTGAAAATATTGTGGGTGAAAAAAAGGATCTTCTTCATAAGATTCTCAGGAGGATTGTGCCTCTTCCGGTGCCTACCGCTTCTTAAGGCCCTTAAGCCATCTCTTTAAACCCTTGCCGCCCCTGATATCGTCTGCTTTCAACTTGTTCTCATCGGCAACAGGGCCCCTGACAAGCTCTTTGGGGCCGGCAGCCTCAACGAGGTAATCCTCAATGATCAGGTAGTCCATCTCGGTGGACATAAAACATCGCAAGGCGTCCCCGGGGGTCTCTACAATGGGCTCGCCGGCTATATTAAAAGAGGTGTTCAGTATGACCGGGACACCGGTAATGTTATAAAACTCCTTGATGAGGTCATAATACCTGCCGTTGTCATTTTTCGTCACCGTCTGGACCCGCGCCGTGCCGTCAACATGGGTAATGGCAGGGACTATCGCCTGCTTGTCGTTTTTCACCGCGGCGATGAGGAGCATATAGGGGCTCTCACAATCGAGGTCAAAATATTCAGGGGCATGCTCCAGCAGGACCGAAGGAGCGAAAGGGCGGAACCCTTCCCTGTGCTTTACCTTTGCGTTCAGGATGTCCTTCATTTCCGGCTTTCCCGGGTCGCAGATGATGCTCCTGTGTCCAAGCGCACGGGGGCCGATCTCGCTTCCGCCCTCCAGCCAGCCGAGTATCTTCCCGTCTGCCAGAAGTGCGGCAGATCTTTTTACGATATCCTTTTCCTTTGTAAATTTGATGTTGGGCATATTGTGCAATGCTTCGAGGATCTCTTCCTCGCTGTAATCCCTGCCGAGGTACGCGTTTTGGAACCTGTATCTCCCTGGCGCCTCTTTCCCGACAAAGTGCGCGCCATAGAGTGCGCAGCCAAGGGCTATACCTGAGTCGCAGGCGCCGGGCTGGATGAAGATGTTCTCAAAGGGCGTATTGTCAAGGATCTTTTTGTTCGCCACGCTGTTCAGGCCTACGCCGCCCGCATAACAGAGGTTTTTGCTCGGGCTTATCCGGTAGAGATGGCGCGCTATCTCAATGAGCCCGTCCTCGGTTTCCTTCTGCACGGCGTAGGCGATCTCTGTATAAAGATCGTCGGGCAGCGCCTGGTTCCCGCGGCGGGGCAGGTCGGGGAAGAACCGCTTCTGGTAAAGGTCGTTATGCCGCACAAAATTCTTCTCGCTTCTGGTGAGCGCAACGCCGTCTATAACATCGAAGAATTTCGGCTCTATTGTTTTGCCGGGTTGGCCGCCATAGGGGGCAAGCCCCATCACCTTTCCTGAACCAAAATCACCGAAGTTCAAAAATACCGATGTCCCCATATAGACGAGGCCAAGCCCGTTCATGTATCCCGGAGCAGTACAGTCCTTCCGTATGGGGGTAAGCTCGTTGCCCTGTGCCCTGTAGAATGACTGCACCTCTTCGCGGTCTTTCTGCTCTTTGACCGTCAGCCCCCGGAGCGAAAATGGAAGCTCCCTGCCGGTCTCGATCTCGACGGACTTACTCCCCAGCCCGTCAACGACCATTATGGCAGCCTCATCGAAAGGCGATGCGCAAAAGGCGCTCGCCGCGTGTGCATCGTGGTGGGAGACCGTATGTATCCTGCCTGTATAGCCGAGGTCCTCCCTGATCGAACCGACCGTGACGTTGTTTCCTTCTTTGTCATAACGGGTGACCCCCACGATGAGGTCGACCTCGTTGATGTCCTTCAGCCCTGCGGCCTGGAGGAGATATTTCACCGAAAGATGGGGGAAGTAGCCTGAGTGCTTCCTCCTGTCAAGCCTCTCCTCGCCGATGGCCCAGATGCGGCCCTTCGATATGATGGCGCCGCCCGTGTCATGCCCGAATATATGGAGCCCTAAGATATTCACACAATACCCCTATAGATTATCTTCCCGAGAACAGTGTAACATATAAATTTTCCTAATATAACAGGAGAACCCCGGCCAGTCAACCGCAAAAGCAGTTACCGAATTGCCCCACATCAATAATCAGCCCCAGTCCCAAACCCGTATCGTCTACTCTTGAGATGAGCATCGGCGTCGGACCCTTCCCTGCAAAAAAGGTAGTGGAAAGCAAAAACTGCTTGACATTATTCTCCAAACTGATAACATTTCAATATCAGGGACAAAATTCGGCTACATGCCGTGTGAGACCCGGGTATAACCCAGAGGCTCCTATATCCCTGATAAATTTTTTTTAGCCTCCAGTGTGAGCGGCTTTTTTTGTGTGTAATATTCTCCATAGGGATGCCTCCTCGCATCATCAAGGTCGCGGACCAAGCGAAACAACGGCCAGAGATAACTTAAGTATCTGTCTTCGCCCCTTTCATAGAAACGCTGTAGAGCCCAAAGGAAATAGTCGGCGGCTTGAAGCGCCCCTGCCTCCCGAGAATAGCATGCGGTGACTTTAACGGGCGCTGAACTTGTTACCCTCCATTTTTCCGAGAAGCGTTGCCGGGCAGTTTCAAGCGCAGTGCGGAGCGCCTCCGTCCTGTCCGATTTACCCCTGCGGGCAAAATAGATTTTGTATGAGTCGTGCTGATGGAGCCTCCCTGAAAACAATTGACGCACAAGATAATCATATAGTTCATTTGGATGGTATCTGTAAGCCCGGTCTACTCGTTTCTTTGCCGGATATAATCGAGGACCTTGAGTTTATCGCGGACAATCCCAAAAAACTTCAATTCGTGCTTGATTAAAACCTTAAGCACTTCACGCCTGATCTCCGGGAGATCGTCCTTTGCGTGGAAACAGAGCGCCGTCTTTTTCGTCTTTGGTTGCATAGAAGGAACGTTTTCAAAGTACGGGTCATTCAGAAGTGCCGTTCTAAGGGCATCCATATCTGCGCCGAGCGCTACAGGATCTGTCACATCGAGGAGCCCAAGGATAAAAAACCTAGAACACCCTTCGCTACCAACGATAACCCGCCGACCCCTGGAATCAAAAATTGTACCGTCGCCGGCTTCATCAACATAATAGTATCTGGTAGCTTCGTCAGTCATCTATATCACAAATTTATTTATTAATTGCTTCTGAAATGACCTTTGCCGCAATGTCCTCGCCGGCTAACACAGTTACATCCCCTTCGAATATTGTAACTATTCGGAATTTAAAATACAAATATTTTCTGTGGTAATGCGAACCTGCAGAAGGATTCTGGCTAATTGTTGACCGATGCCCGTCCAACAAAATCCTTGACAAGCTGCAGGATATGAACGCATTAATATCGCAGGCGCTTCAGGGCGCGCATACTATGGAAGCACACGACAACAGCCCCCTCGTATCGATCGTCATACCCGCCTACAACTATGCAGACTATCTGCCGACAGCGATCGCGTCATGCCTTCAGCAGACATACAGGAACATCGAGATCATCGTTGTCGACGATGGCTCAACAGACAATACCCCTGCGGTCGTTGAAGGGTTCCGCGACAGGGTCCGCTCCATCCGTCAGGCCAACCAGGGCGTTTCATCTGCAAGGAACAGGGGGCTTGAAGAGGCGCGAGGCAGCTTCATTACTTTTCTTGATGCGGACGACTCGCTCACAACAGACTCTATCGAGATGAGGGTGAGGATCCTTGCCGACAACGATGACGCCGGCTTCGTCATCAGCTCCACCCTTTCCAAGCATGCCCCTGATGAAACACCGTACCTCCATGATGAGACAGGACAAAGCTTTTTCTCAGAAAGATTGTACGAAGACCTCCTTTGCAGGCGCATCTCCTTTGCCACATGCGCCGTCCTCATGCGCACCGACGTCGCAAGGACGTTTTCCTTCCCGACGCATATATCCAATGGCGAAGATATTGTCTATTTCACCAAGGTCTTTTTTCGAAGGAAGGGTTATTTTCTCTCCACGCCCACGGCCATCACCTTCAGCCACCCTGACAGCCTTCGTCATAATATCGAACAACTGAAGAGGCAGGGAATTGACTTTGTGACAGCTATTATTGATGACCCCTATTACAAGGGGGCACTCGACCATCTCCGCAAAGACCTTCTCTCCAACCGTTACATAGAGCTCTTCCGGAGATACTACGCGGCCGGCGAGAAAGTCCTCGCCAGAGAGTGCTACAGAAAAGGGATCAGGACAAACCCCCGCAAGCTATCCAGGATCGACTATCTCGTAAAATTCATAAAAACATATTTTTAAGCTGTTTTTCTTGCCGGCAGGTAGATGAGAAAGGGGGTATAGGGGACAAGGAGGATGTTGTGCGGCCTCGCGACCTCTTCCTCTTCGACAAGCCCGAGGCTTGAAAGGTAGGGGAACCGCACCTCCAGCGGCGAGCAAAGCCTTGGCTCAAGGGGTGAATGGAAGACCTCAAGGCGGCGGACGATAGCAGAATCGCTGTAGAATCCGGCGAGGGGGTCAATGAGGTAGGACAGGGCCTCTTCCCGGGACGGAAAGGGCTCAAGGGCTGTAACCTTTTCTGCCGTCTGCCCTGCTTTAATAGAAAATCGGCCGTGCCAGGTCCCCGAAGCCTCATAGGCGCCATACCTGCCGTTCATATCCTTGCGGGTGCGGATCGCAAAGGGAGTATGTTCCACGGGCATTCCCGAGAGAACTCTGTACAGAAAGGTGATGAGGGAGCCGCTTATGCCGCAATGGACGAAATAGACGGCCGGTTTCCCTGTTGCCGGGTCGATCACGTAGGTGCGGATATTCACCTGGTCGAAGGGGATCCCCGGGGTGGGGATCGTCGCTGCCCCGCTTGTCCTTCCGCGAAAGATGACGAGGGATAGGAAGACCTTGCCTTGTTGTACCTCGGCAAGGCGGAAATTATTCGGTATGCGGGCTAAAAGACGCTCTGTAGGGATAAGGTACGACACATAGAGCATATCATGGAGACGCATCTCCACAGAGAAGAGCTTTTTGAGGATGGCCACAGGAGATACTATAGGACATTCATGCAATAAAAACAATGCCGCAAGGCCATGGCCTGCGCAAGGGGGTTGACATTGGCGGAGAAATGCATATGCTATTGGATACTGTTATTGAACGATGAGCGATAACAGATTAAAGAAAAGGAGTGTAATTATGTTCGAGATATCTGACATGGCAAGCGAGATGATCAAACAATTCCTCGCAGACAAGGACGGCCCGCAATCCGTGCGCGTCATGATGACAGAGGGCGGGTGATCAGGGCCCTCATTGGGCATGGCTCTGGATGAGCCGCATGACGATGATCAGATTTTTAACGAAAAGGGCGTTACCTTCATCGTGAATAAAGGGCTTTTTGATGAAGTAAAACCGATCAGCATCGATTTTGTAAAATCTGCCATGGGCGCAGGCTTTATGATAAAATCGGAGCTTTCAAACAAGGCAGGAGGCGGCTGCGGGAGCGGCACCTGCAGCTGTTGAACAAAGACCGCCAGGGCGTACCTCGTCATGCGCGAGGCGACGCGGTACGCCATCCATAGTTTATGCCGAAGAAGAGCGCAGAGCACAAAGCGTTAACAACGATCCCGGGAACCAAACCTGTCTGGTTCATTTAATCTGTTTTGTCTTAACGTTGAATCCAGATGATTCCCCGCAGCTTGCTTCGGGGTAGTTTATTTCTCCCTCATTACTTTGTATCTCAATATCCAAAAACAATGAGTAGGGTAAAGCGATCTTCCTCGCGCAAGGATTGTTTCATATTGCATAATGATATTGCAAATCAGGGGTCGTTAAGTGAGAATATGAGCACAGCATGAAGGTGCTGTCAAGACCGCGCTGGCGAAGATGGATTCCTTCGGCGTAGAGAAGACCGTGATACTCCCCCATACCGACCGTTTTCTGTTCATGGGAGGAGGAGGAACACTGAACGTCATGATACATAAGGCCTTTATTGAGGGGGCGATATCGCGGCGCAAAGATCGTCTGGGCTCACGCAAGGTTGGATACGAGAACCCGTGCAGCATCTTAGGGATCTCAAGAGAGCTACCCAAATAATAAAAAATTCCTCATAGACCCTTTTGAGGCTAAAAAGGAGCAGCTTGACAAAAGTACATCCATGGTTTAAACTTAAAGTTAATCAGGAATGGTTCCGAATTATATGATGAATCGAGAGTCGATCGTAAAGGCATTTAGAGAAAAGGGGCTAAAGATCACCCCACAGCGGCTTGCCATCATTGAGGTGTTCATGGAGAAGAACGACGATCATCCCGGGGCCCGTGCCGTGTACAGGGAGGCACGGAAAAAGATGAGCAGCATCAGCCTGTCAACGGTATATGCAACGCTGGGAGAACTCTCCCGGCGGGGCATCATCAAGACGCTCCAGTTTGACCAGATGGAGAACCGCTACGAAGGTAACCTGAAAGAACACCTCAACCTGGTCTGTGAGCGCTGCGGAAAGATCATCGACTACGAAGTATCTCCTGTTGCCGACCAACAGGAGATAGCGAAGAAGACCGGTTTCTCGGTCAACGAAACCAGGCTGGAGTATTATGGGCATTGCGGGGACTGCCGTGCAATAAAAAGAGAGGGCAAGCAAGTCAAGGGAGAGAAGGCCTGATGGTTCTGCGGCCTATCTACTTTTTGGCATCGGTCTCAGCGAAGCACGATTTTTTTATAGCAGCATTGCCCGACAATTCACACAATGAGAGGAGGGAATATTATGGATGAAAACAGAACGGACGGAATTACAAGACAATTCACCGGCAGCGGCATAACGAACCGGGAATGGTGGCCGAACCAGTTGAAGCTCGAGATCCTCCACCAGCATTCTTCCAAGTCCAACCCGATGGGCAAGGATTTCAACTACGCCAAGGAGTTCAAGGGCCTCGACCTGGGGGCCGTAAAGAATGATCTCCGTGAACTGATGACGAGGTCGCAGGACTGGTGGCCCGCGGATTTCGGCCACTACGGGCCCCTGTTCATCCGTATGGCGTGGCACAGTGCCGGCACTTACCGCATGGGAGACGGCCGCGGCGGCGGAGGCCGCGGCAACCAGCGCTTTGCGCCCCTCAACAGCTGGCCAGACAACGCCAACCTCGACAAGGCGCGCCGGCTGCTCTGGCCGATCAAGCAGAAATACGGCCGGAAGATCTCCTGGGCCGACCTGATGATCCTCGCCGGCAACGTCGCCCTGGAATCGATGGGATTCAAGACCTTCGGTTTCGCCGGCGGGCGCGAGGACATCTGGGAACCGGAGCAAGACACCTACTGGGGCTCCGAAAGCGAGTGGCTGGGTGACAAGCGCTACTCCGGCGACCGGAACCTCGAGAATCCCCTCGCCGCAGTGCAGATGGGCCTGATCTATGTGAACCCGGAAGGCCCGAACGGCAACCCGGACCCGATCGCAGCGGCCAAGGACATCCGCGAGACCTTCGCCCGTATGGCCATGAATGACGAGGAGACGGTCGCCCTCATTGCGGGCGGCCACACCTTCGGCAAGACCCACGGCGCCGGCGATGCGTCACATGTGGGCCCGGAGCCGGAAGCGGCGCCCATCGAGGAGCAGGGGCTTGGCTGGAAGAGCAGCCTCGGCACGGGCAAAGGCAACGACACGATCACCGGCGGCCCGGAGGTCATCTGGACCAACACTCCCACGAAGTGGAGCAGCAACTTCTTCCGGATCCTGTTCAACTTTGAATGGGAACTGACGAAGAGCCCAGCCGGCGCGTACCAGTGGAAGCCGAAGGGCGATGCAGGCGCCGGTACCGTGCCGGATCCGCACGACCCTTCAAAGCGTCGCGCACCAGGCATGCTGACCACTGACCTCTCTCTGCGGTACGACCCCATCTACGAAAAGATCTCGAGGCGTTTCATGGAGAACCCTGACCAGTTAGCGGACGCCTTCGCCCGGGCGTGGTTCAAGCTGACGCACCGCGACATGGGCCCGCGCTCACGCTATCTCGGCCCGGAGGTTCCGGCAGAGGAGCTCATCTGGCAAGACCCCATCCCTGCCGTCGATCACAAGCTGATCGATGAAAAGGACATAGCCTCCCTCAAGGGCAAGATCCTGGCATCCGGCTTGTCGGTTTCGGAGCTGGTCTCAACGGCCTGGGCATCGGCTTCTACTTTCCGCGGCTCCGACAAGCGCGGAGGCGCCAATGGTGCCCGCATTCGCCTGGCGCCGCAGAAGAACTGGGAAGCCAACGAGCCTGCCCGGCTCGTGAAGGCCCTCAAGGCCCTGGAAGGCATCCAGGGCGCGTTCAACAGCGCCGCCTCCGGCGGCAAGAAGGTATCGCTGGCTGACCTGATCGTTCTGGCCGGCTGCGCTGGCATCGAGCAGGCTGCGAAAAATGCCGGCCACGAGGTGACAGTTCCCTTCACGCCTGGGCGCATGGACGCCTCGCAGGAGCAAACCGATGCAGCCTCCTTTGCCGTACTCGAACCGGCTGCAGACGGTTTCCGCAACTATCAAAAGGCCAAATACGCAGTAACGGCAGAGGAATTACTGATAGATCGCGCGCAGCTTCTGACGCTGACCGCACCCGAAATGACGGTTCTCATTGGCGGTATGCGCGTCCTGGATACCAACTTCGGACAGACCCGGCACGGCGTCTTCACCAAACGGCCCGAGGCTCTCACCAATGACTTCTTCGTGAACCTGCTTGACATGAACACGGCATGGAAGCCAACTTCGGAAGAGAATGCCCTATTCGAAGGTCGTGACCGCGCAACAGGCGAACTCAAGTGGACCGGCACACGTGTCGACCTCTTATTCGGTTCTAACTCCCAGCTCAGGGCCTTGGCTGAGGTTTACGCATGCGATGACGCGCAGGAGAAGTTCGTCCAGGACTTTGTAGCGGTGTGGAATAAAATAATGAACCTTGACCGTTTCGACCTCGCCTGATCATAGCATAAACGTCTTCAAGAGGCGGGCGGTCAACAAACCGCCCGCCTCTATGAGCCGTTAGCTATGAGCTATGAGCCGCCTTTTAGAACACCTTCTTCAGCAGCTCGGCGGCGATGACCGCCTTTTCAACCTCTTTTGAGCCTTCGTAGATCTCCACGATCTTTGCGTCACGGTAGAACCTCTGGACGTCGTAATCGCTGATATACCCATAGCCTCCGTGAAGCTGCAGCGCCTCGTTGGTAACGTATACGCCGGTCTCTCCTCCGAACCACTTTGCCATCGAGATAAGCGCGTGGTCGGGCTTGCCTTTGTCCATCGAGTAGGCCGCCCTCCAGTAAAGGCCCCGTGCGGCCTCTATGCGGGTTGCCATCTCCGCGAGCTTGAACTGGACCCCCTGGAGATGCCCCAGCGTTTTCCCGAAGGCCTTTCTCTTTTTGACGTATGCGATGGCAAGTTCAAGGGCCCCCTGCGCGACGCCGACGCCCTGCGCCGCTACGTGGTTCCGCGTCTTGTTAAAGAAGTCCATGAGCTGATAGAACCCGTTCCCCTCTTCCCCGATGAGGTTTGCAGCGGGGACCTCGATATCGGTAAGGCTCAGCTCGGCGGTGTTGTTCGCCCTGATGCCCATCTTGCCGTGTATCTTGTTTGCCTCGTAGCCGGGCCTGTCGGTCTCGACAAGGATCACGCTGTGCCGCCGGTGCGAATCCTTTGCTTCAGGGTTGGTGATGCAGAAGATGAGGACATATTTTGCGATGCAGCCGTTTGTCGTGAACATTTTGCTGCCATTGATTATGTAGCTGTCGCCCTTCCTTACCGCGGTCGTCTTCAATGAGGCGACGTCGCTTCCGGCGTCAGACTCGGTGATCCCGAAGCCTATGATCGCTTCCCCGGCAACGAGCGGTGGCAGGTATTTCTTTTTCTGCTCCTCGCTTCCGAATGCCTGGACCATCTCCGAGCCGAACGTACAGGAAAGGATCGACTGCCCGCAGCCCGGATCGACGCGCCAGAACTCTTCAGAGATCAGCGAATGCTCGAGAAAGCCGAGGCCGTGCCCGCCGTATTCCTCCTTGATAAAGGCGCCGACAAAGCCGTATTCGCAGGCCTTTTTCCATATCGAAAGGTCGAACTCCTCTTTTTCGTCAAATTCCCGTGCACGCTCGCGGAATTCCCCTTCAGCAAATTCCCGTGCCGCCTTCCTGATGTCAACCTGTTCCGAAGTTAATTCCATATAAACCTCACAAATAAGTAAAATACTACCGGCTCAAGGCCGATAGCCTTAACTCAAGCACCTCATCTTTAATAACCAATGACCAAATATCAATCACCAAATAATATCCAATAATCAATGACCGAATACCCAAACGGGAGAAGATACCGGAAAGTTCTTGTTTGATCATTGGGTATTGGGTATTCATTGTAGCTTGGTTATTGGTTATTGGTGATTGGTTATTTTTATTTAAAGCTACTCCTCGTGCCGCTTTCTCTCCTCGCGCCTCATCTCCCTGCGGAGGAGCTTGCCGACCTTTGACTTGGGGAGCATGTCCCGGAACTCGATATATTGGGGGATCTTGTAAGAGGCAAGGTGGTCTCTGCACCAGTGTATCAGGTCGTAGCCCGTAACCCCTTTCACGTCTTCTTTCAATACAACAAAGGCCTTTATCCTCTCCCCGACCTTTTCGTCCGGAACCCCGACAGCGCATACGGCAAGAACGGCCGGGTGCTCCTGCAGGGCAGCCTCGATCTCCGAGGATGACACCCTGTAGCCTTTATGCTTTATGGTGTCGGCGGTCCTGTCCACAAAGTAGTAGAAGCCCTTTTCGTCCTTTCTTAATACGTCGCCGGTCCTGTACCATCTCCGCCCATCTATCTCAACGAAAGATTCTTTTGTTTCCTCTTCCTTGTTCCAATATGCCCCTACCATATGATCTGAAGAGACAAGAAGTTCGCCGGCCTCCCCTACGGGCATATCCTCCAGCGTTGCTTCATCGACGATCTTTACCTTCTTTATAGAGATGGCCTTGCCAATGCTTCCCGGCGGTATCTCTTCCGTCACTGTCGGCATGGTAACGCCGCCGCAGGTCTCCGTTGCCCCGTATCCTTCATAGATCTTTTTGCCGAATTTTTCTTTCCACCGCCGCGCAGTCTCCTGGGGGAGAACGTCGCCGCCGCTAAAACAGTAGACAAGGGATGAAATATCATAAAAATCAAGCCTGTCATGTTCGAGGATCATCCTATAGAGGGCAGGAACACCGAAGAAGGTCTTTGCCTTGTACGCCTGAACATAGTAAAGAAAAGCGTCTATGTTGACCTTGGGCATGATGACAACGCAGTCTCCGGTCATACAGAGCGGGCCCAGGCCGAACACCTGTCCGAGGATGTGAAAAAGCGGCCCCCCCTGTATGACCACATTTTCGGGGGGCGGGATCACGGGGACGCTTACATCCAGCTGTGCCTTGACTGATTCAAGGAACAGGGCGTGATTGATGGGAACGCCCTTTGGGTTTTTTGTGGTGCCGCCTGTATAGAGCATTTCAAGGGTCTCATCCCGGCCAACCCTGGCCCCCTCCATGGTGGCCCTGGTCTTCATAAGGTCTGAGAGCTCATAGATGCCCTTTCCTTTTTCTATCTTGCCTTCCGGTATCCGGTCAAAGGCCTTGCCGATGAGCCACTTGTACCGGGGCAGAAGATCGGCCATCCTCGTGACAATGACTGTGTCAAGGGTGCCTTCTTCTTTCAGTTCTTTCGCATAGCCAAAGTTCGTATCGGCGCAGATAATGGTGCGCGCGCCCGAATCCCCGGCAATATACCTAAGGTCCCTCGGCGTGTAGATAGGGGCGATGGGTATTGCCACGGCCCCGATCTTCTGTATGGAAAGCCAGCTGATGATCCACTGCGGCGTGTTCGGCATGTAAAGAATTATCTTGTCGCGCTCCTTCAATCCCAACGATCTGAATCCCGTGGAAAGGCGCTCCACATATGCGAAAAGATCAACATAGTTCAGGGCCTCTCCCAGGTATCGAACAGCCGGCCTTCCCTTATACCGGTTTGCCGTTTCTTTAAAGGTCTCATATACATTCATCGTACGCTACACTCCAAAATAGGCCGCCTTTATCTCCGGGTTGTTGTAGAGCTCTTCTCCTGTTCCATGGAGGGTGAGCATGCCGTTTTCGAGGACGTATCCCCGGTCAATAATAGGCAACACCGGCCGGGCAAATTGCTCGCAGATCAGGATCGTAACGTCCGCCTCTTTTCGTATCGTCACGATCGATTCGATAAGCTTCACCTGGATGGCAGGGGAAAGGCCAAGGAGCGGCTCGTCGAGGAGCATCAGCTTGGGCTTTGCCATGAGGGACATCCCGATGGCGAGCATCTGCTGCTCGCCGCCGCTTAAAAAGCCGGCCTTTCTCTTTCTTAAGGGCACAAGGGCCGGAAATATCCTGTAGATGTAATCGATCTTCTCCCTCATCTCTGCCCTGGACAGGAGGTAAGAGGCGATCTTCAGATTCTCTTCAACATCGCTCTCCACAAAGACCGGATGCCTTTCACGGGAGAGGACTATCCCCATCTTGACCCGCTCATCGGCCCAGCGGTCGGTAATATCCTGCTCGAGAAAAGAGATACGGCCGAAGATTGTGATCCGCTCGCCGCCCTTTCGCTGCTCCTTGAGCTTTGTGTCAAGGAGGAGCCCTGAGACCGTATTCATCAGCGTGGTCTTGCCGGCGCTGTTCGAGCCTATGATGCCGACGATCTCCCCCCTGTTCACTTCAATGGAGAGTTCGTTTATAGCGATGGCGTTTTCATAAAAGACCATAAGTTTGTCAACGTTCAGCATGATCCTGCCCTCTACACCTCCACACCGAGATAGGCCTTTTTCACCTCTTCGTCTTCCAGTATTTCTTTCGGAGGGCCTTCCTTGATCTTCTTGCCGTAATTGAGCACTATCACCTTGTCGGCTATGCGGAACAGCTCTTTCAATCTATGTTCCACCATTATCACCGTCTTGCCGTCCAGCAGGATCTTTTCAATAATGGGAATTATGCTTGTAACTTCTGCTATGGAAAGGCCTGAAAAAAGTTCATCGAGTATAAATATCTCGCTCTTGAGGGCAAGAAGCCGTGCGAGTTCGAGCCTCTTGAGATACCCGTGGGGAAGCACGCTCGCCGCCTTGTACGGCACCGAAGAGTCCCGCTCAAAGCCGACCTCCTCGAGAACGTCCAGGGCTACCGCATCCTTGTCTCCGAATCTTCCCCCCGAGGAAGCCCTGACCCTTGGCGATGCAAGGGGAACAACAATGTTCTTGTAGGCAGGAAGGTGGAAAAAGGGCTTCACCATCTGAAACGCCCTGCCGATGCCCATATTGGTGATCCTGTATGGGGTAAGGCCGATCACGTCCTTTCCTTTAAACACCACGCTGCCGTGGTCCGGCCTTACGAAGCCAGTGATCGTATTGACAAGGGTGGTCTTGCCGGATCCGTTAGGCCCGATGATGCCCATGAGCGTATTTTCCTCAACCTTGACGCTCACATCATCCAGGGCTTTTACGCCGCCGAATGCCTTTGTTATGCCCTTTACCTCAAGAATGCTCATTTATTCTATCTTCACCCACCGTTCCATCTCGTTGTATTTTCGTGATGCGTAGTGGAAGATGCCCTCGGGGAGCGCCACGACGCACACAACGAGGATAAGCCCGTAGAAGACGATCCGCAGCGTTCCGAACTCGCGAAGTATCTCGGAGAGGGGAACAAGTATCATGGCCCCCACAAGCGGGCCGGCAAGCGTCCCTATCCCGCCTATCGCAGCGGCGGCAATAGGGAGGATGGAGAACTCCATGGCAAATACAGGCATCCCGGTAAACTGATAAGAGTGCGTCATAAAAGCCCCGCAGAACGCGCAGATGCTGCTGCCGATGAACAGCGCCTGCGCTTTGAAGGCGTAGATGTTAATGCCCGATGCCATGGTAGCCCTGTCATTGTCGCGCATGCTCACGAATATGAGCCCGTAGTCTGAAGCGATAAACCTCCGGAGCCCGAACAGCGACACCCACATAGCAGCAAGAACGAGCGTGATCTCAAACCACACATTTGGCAGGGGGCTTAAACCGGTTATGCCTTCTGTGCCGCCAAGGATCTTCGTCGCCTCGATCATGCGCATGAGCATCAGGGGCAAGATAAGCGTTACCATGGCAAAGTAGATTCCCCGAAGCCTTACGACGGGGAGGAGGATCATCGTAGAGATGAGGCCGCCTACTATCGTAGCCACCGGTATGGTGACATAAATGGGGAGGTGGAGGTAATGGTCGAGGCCTCCTGCGGTATAAGAGCCTATTCCGAAGAAAAGTGCCTGGCCGAGGGACAAAAGCCCGCAGTTAGAAAGGAAATCCCACGACACAGCGAGCATCGCGAAGATGCAGGTGGTAATGGCCACCTTTTTCCAGTACAGCGGCAGAAAAAAGTAGGCGACGAGGGCGATCCCTACAATAGGGATGACCCTCGGGAACATGAGATACCACATCTCCTTGTAAGAAGTGAGGGCATATACATCATCAGAGCGGGCCTTGATGCCCCTTGCGATGCGCTCCTTGCGGTAATTTTCTCTCACACCCTCTCCTCCAGTTCTTTTTGGTGGCCCAGAAGTCCCGAAGGCTTGATCGCCAGTATTATAAGGATGGCGACAAGGCTTACGATCATGGTCCAGTGTGCAGAAACATAGGTAGCGGTAATTGTTTGGGCATAACCGATAATGAAGCTTGCGATGATCACCCCGAAGGTGCTGCCGAGGCCTCCTACTATGCAGACAGACAGGGCGCTGATCAGGACGTCATACCCGCTGTCCACGGTAATTGTGCCAAGGGGCAGGATGACAATGGCCGCAAGGGCGCCGAGCGCTGACCCCATACCCATGCTCCACCCCGCGATCCTGTCAGGATTGATCCCGAGCGAGAGCGATGTGTGTTCCTCCTGGGCAATCCCCCTGAAGGCGAGGCCGATCTTTGTATGATGGGTGAACAGGTAGAGGCCCATGATGAGGAATATGCCGAAGGCAATGATGAGAAGCCGCTGGATATCCACGTAGGCGTCAAAGATCTCAACAGAGCCCTTGATGAAAACGGGAAGGGAGTACTTAAAGCCGATAAAGCCGACGTAGCGGAGAAACTCAAGGATGACGATAGATATGCCGAAGGTCGCTATGACCTCCGAGATCACGAGCCCCCTGATCCTCTTGATGATGAACTTGTATATGAGCCCTCCGAAGATGCCAACGACCAGGATAGTAAGGATCGCCGAGAGCGCATAAGGCAGGTTAAGATGGTTGATCAATGTCCAGGTGAGAAAACCTGATACCACGTATATGGCCCCATAGGCAAAGTTTGCCACACCGCTTATGCCGAAGGTAAGGTTGAAGCCCAGGGCCATAAGGGCAAGAACAGCGCTGTTTATGAGGCCATATACGAGCATGCCGCTACTTCATCCAGGAAGGCTTCACTATCTTGGCAGATGCGATAGAGTTGGGCCATACAACGGCCATAGCGCCCTTCTGCCACTGGAAGACAGCGCCCACGGCGGCGGTCTTCGGATCATCGCCGAATATGAGCTGGTGGCCTTTATCGAACTTGATCCTGCCCACAACCCCTACCATATCAGTCGCCTCGATGGCCTTGACGACCTTGTCGGGATCGAGGGTGCCTGCCTTTTCGATGGCATTGACAAGGACGTAGACCGTGTCATAGGCCGGCGCTGCGCCGTGGCCCGACTGGATATCCTCTTTCCACCGCTTCATGTATGCCTCGGAGAACTTTACCGTCGGCGGGTACGCCTTTACCGGGAAATATCCGATCTCGAAGACGACGTTCATGAGCCCGTCGATGTCTTCGCCGAAGGTCTTCCACGCCTTTGTGCCCATGAGCGGAGAGATGAACCCCGCCATCAGGGCCGGTATCTTCATGCTTTTCCATTGCTTGACAAGGATGCCGCTCGTCGGCATGTCGAATATGGGGAGGATGACCTGCACGCCGGCCGACTTGGCCTTCATGAGGCCCGCGGAAAAATCGGTTGCGCCCACAGGATATTTGTCAAATCCTGCCACTGTCCACCCGTTGTCCTTGAACCATTTCTCCATCATGGAACCTGTTGCGCTTGCCCATAGGACGTCCTGGGTAGCTATGAATACTTTATTGTACCCGAACTGGCTCGACACGTGCTTCATCATGTTCTGCATGTACCCGGCAAGATATCTTGAATCAAGGCAGTTGCGGAAAGAATATTTGTATTTTTCCGGATTGCTCAGGACCTTTTCCTGGAATTTCGGCGTCATCGCGATGGTCCCGATGTTGATTATCTTGTATTTTGAAAAGATATCCATGGCTGCCAGCAGCGCCTCGGACCTGAAATTGCCGACAACGGTGGCGTAGATCTTTTTATCGAGTATAAGCTTCTCGATGCCGAGCAGCGCCTCAGATGTGGGGACGCCGGGCTCGCCGTCCCGGATGTCGAGCGCCTCGATCTTCAGGAGCCGTTTTTCATTCCCGACCTTTACCCCGCCTTTGGCGTTGATCTCCTCGATTGCAAGCTGGGCGGCCTTATGGCCCTCGTATCCCTCGATGAGCTTCAGCGATGTGGGTACGCCGAGGGTGATATACTGCTGGGCAGATGCAGGGCAAACAGAAAGAAAGAAGACTGTTGCGAAAAACAGACACAATACCATCCTATTCATAATAACCCCCTTACTTTATTTTTACCGCTTCTTTTTATCATGCCTGAGGGCATGAACTGCGGCAGGCCCTCACAGGAGAAGGGCCGTCAATCGATTTCCAGCATTGACAAATAATTAATTACATTGTATCCCCCAACGAAAATATGTCAAGAAAAATTCTTTGATGATAAAAACAGGGCTTTGCATAAAAAGAAATATACCATTATAATATTAGGAATATATTGTGCAGGCGGATGATTAGATTTGAACCCTGAAACCAACATAGGTCAGAGCGCTCTCCGGTCTATTCTCAATTCAATCCCGATCGGCATCTATATCATCGACAGGGAACTGAAGGTCAGGTGGGCAAACCAGAGAATGCTCCGCTGGACAAAAGAAAAGAAGATCTCCAATGCCGTTGACAAGCACTGCTATGCGGCCATATTCGACGGCAAAGCCCCCTGCACCGGCTGCCCTGCGATCAAGGCCTTCGAAAGCGGCAGGACAGAATACGCAGAGATAAAAAAGGCCGGCAAAAAAGGAGGCAACGCCCACTACATTATCACGTCGACGCCCGCGGAGAAAGACGCGGTTGGCGAATCCTCCTTTTTCATCATGACGATCCAGGATATCACGGAGTACAAGATGGCGGAAGATGAGCTGCGGCGCCTCAATGAATTCAACAAAGAGATCATCGAGAACGCACCGGTTGCGATCTTTACCGTCAACAAGCAGGGGGAATTCTCAAGCGTTAACCCTGCCCTTGCGGTCTTGTCAGGCCTTGGCGAGAAGGCCGGCGAGAAGCTGCTCGGATTCAACTGGCTGAAAAATCCATACACGATCAAGTGCGGCCTTGCCCAGTACATCAGGGAGGCCCTCGAAGGAAAACCCTTTCAGCTCTGGGATTTTCCTTTCATAACTTACTGGGGCGCCCCCCAGTACATATATTTCAAAGGCGTGCCGGTGCGCGGAAAAGACGGAAACGTCGAAGGGCTCCTTTGTATTATTGAAGACACTACAGAGATCGTGAGGACAAGGGCGCAATTGATACAGGAGGCAAAAATGTCTTTTGTGGGGCGCCTTGCAGCGGGCATCGCCCACGAGCTGAACAACCCCCTTGCCACGATCACTGCCAATGCAGAGCTCGCCAAGGAGCTTATTGAGCACGCCGGCGAAGTGCCTCTGGGTGCGTCCGACCTGGATGAGCTTAAGGAGTATGTCGATACGGTTGAAGAACAGGCTTACCGGTGTACCAGGACCATTAAAAATCTTCTGGAGGTAACAAGGAAAAAGGATTTCGGAGCCGGTCATATTAATTTTAATGATTTTATCTCAGAGGTCATCAGCCAGATAAACTTCAAAAAAATAAAGGTAAAGCTCGTCAAGGAGGTTCCGCCGGGCCTTCCTGAGATCAATGGCGACCCCGAAGCGCTGCGGCAGGTGTTCCTGAATGTGATCAGCAACGCCGTCGATGCAGTCGAAGGCACGGAAAATGCAACAGTGTGGATCAAGACAATGTTGAAAAGCGATAACCAGCTTGAAGTGGCGGTCGAAGATAACGGCACCGGCATACCTGAAGATATGGCGGAGCTTGTGTTTGAGCCCTTTTTTACTACGAAAGAACCAAAGAAGGGGACCGGGCTCGGCCTGACGCTCTGTTACGATTTCCTCCAGAGGATGGGCGGAAGCATCAGGGTCAGGCAAAGGCCCAGAGGGGGAAGCATTTTTACAATCATGCTGCCCGTATATGACCAGAAAAAGGCAGGGTATCAAGGTGCCTGAGATCAGGATCCTTGTAGTTGACGACGAAGAGCAGCTCGCAGAGGCCTTCAGGAAAAAATTGTCCAAAGAAGGCTACGCGGTGGACACCGCTTCGACCGGCAGCGAAGCCATATCTCTCGTGAAGCAGCGGCCTTTCGATGTATGCGTCCTTGACATCAGGCTTCCTGACGCCGACGGGGTGAACCTGCTCGAGACGCTCAAGGAGATGGAGCCAACGCTTGAGATCATTATGCTCACCGGCCACGCCTCGATCGACACGGCGATACAGTCAATGAAGCGCGGGGCTTACGACTACCTGAGCAAACCCTGCAAGCTTTCGGAGCTGAGCAGCATTATCCTTAAAGCCTATGAGAAAAAGTCGCTGAAAGAGAGGAATATCGTCCTCCAGGAACAGCTCCAGAGGGTCGAGACGCATGACACATTCATCGGCGAGAGCAAACAGATGAAAGAGGTCCAGAGGCTTATCTCTCTCGTGGCGCCTTCCGATGTCCCTGTGCTTGTCCTCGGAGAAACAGGAACGGGCAAGGAATTGGTGGCGAGGGCCATTCATGCCATGAGCCCCAGGTCGGCAAGCCAGTTTGTGGCGGTCAACTCGAGCACGCTCCAGGAAAGCATACTTGAGAGCGAACTTTTCGGATATAAGAAAGGGGCCTTTACCGGCGCGCAGAACGATAAGATCGGGCTCCTTGAGCTTGCAAACAGAGGGACTTTCTTCATTGATGAAGTGGGCGATATGGGCATCAACATTCAGGCAAAATTTTTGAGGACTCTCGAAACAGGCGTCTTCAGACGACTCGGCGACACCCGTGAGTCCAAGGTGGACGTGAGGTTCATATTTGCGACGAACAAGCCCCTCGAAGATGAGGTAAAAGAAAAAAAGTTCCGCAAAGACCTTTTCTACAGGCTCAACGCCTTCATTATTGCCCTTCCGCCCCTGCGGGAAAGGAAAGATGACATACTCCTTCTGGCAGACTACTTTCTCAGAAAATTCACCCGGGGCGGGAATAAAAAGGCCTTGTCCGATGAGGCGATGAGGCTCCTTCGAGACTACTGGTGGCCCGGTAACGTACGCGAACTTGCCAACGTCATAGAGCGGGCCGTCCTCCTCTCTATGGCGCGCAAGATCATTCTTTGCGATGACCTGCCGCAGACCATGATGGAAAACCATCATGATAATGGGCAAAACGAAAAAATCCAGCTGCAGGGAGAAGTCCTTGACCTCAAGAAGGTTGAAAAAGAACACATCAGGCGCGTGTTGAAGCTTACGGAAGGGAATAAAAGCAAGGCTGCCCGGCTTCTGGGCATAAGCAGGAAAAAACTTTATCAGAAGTGCGAGGGGGACGGCTGACCCCTGAGCCGCCCATGTGTGTATTTTGAACACACCTGTTCCCTTTTGCTCACCCTGTCTTTGAAAGCCGGCAACTAAAACCGGCTCATGGCGCATTGTCGAATACCCAATAACCAATGACCGAATACCCAAACAGAGAACAATATTGGCACGTCTGTTGTTTGGTTATTGGATAGTGGTTATTATTTGGAGCTTGGTTATTGGTGATTGGTTATTTATCCGGTGGCATGACAATTGCTTTTACAGTTGCTTAATGCCCGGCTTTCTAAAGATTCGGAAGGCAGGGGCGGACATATACCTTGGAGGTTTATAGATGGAGCTTACACCGGAACAAAAAGACATAAGAAATGCGGCAAGAGAGTTCGCGGAAGGGGAAATGATGGAGATAGCGCGCGAACTGGATGAAAAGGGGGAATTCGATGAAAAACTCTGGAAAAAGGCGGCAGAGCTGGGCTTCCTCGGGGTTTTTGTAGATGAAAAATACGGGGGAGCAGGGCTCGGATACCTGGACCACAGCCTCATATGTGAAGAGTTTGCGCGCATTGACTGCGGCATTGCCCATTCGATAACATCAACATTTTTCGGCACGCAGCTTATAAGCCTTATCGGGACCGAAGAACAAAAGTTAAAATACCTCCCTTTAATATGCAAGGGCGAGGCCAAGATGGGCGTTGCCATTACAGAGCCTGATGCAGGAAGCGACGTATCTTCCGTAAAAACAACGGCGAAGAAAACAGACAGCGGGTACGTGGTATCCGGCAACAAAACGTTTATAACAAACGCCAATCGCGCCGATTTCCTCATAGTCCTTTGCATCACAGATCCTGAAGCGAAAAAGAAGTATGACCGGTTCAGCACCATAATTGTAGAGACCGACAGGCCGGGCTATGAAGCGAGCAAGCTGAAGAATAAGCTTTCGATACGCTGCTCCGATACAGGCGAGGTTACCTTCAAGGACGTAGAGGTGCCTGAAGATAATCTCCTGGGCAAGGAAGGAAGGGGGTTCTATAATATTATGGAGTTTCTCAACCGTTCCCGCTTAGAAGCGGCAGGGTTCGGAATAGGAACGGCCCAGGGGGCGTTGGAGAAGGCCATAAACCATGTTCGCAAAAGAAAGCAGTTCGGAGTTCCCCTTGCCGATTCGCCGATAGTGCAGACCAAGATAGCAGAGATGGCCACGCTGGTTGAAGCCGGAAGAAGCTTTCTGTATTCTACCAGCGCAAAGGTCGACAGGGGAGAGCTGGACCACGCGCTGATCGCCATGACAAAATGGTATGCCGCAGAGATAGCGGTAAAGGTTTCTGATGAGGCGATACAGCTCCACGGAGGATACGGCATACTGGAAGAGTACGATGTCGGTCATTACTGGCGCGATGCAAAGGTGCTCGAGATCTTTGAAGGAACAAAAGAGGTTGAGAAGCTGATTATCGGGAGAAGGCTGCTGGGGCGTTAAGCGATGTACCGATACGGCACAAATTGTATCCAAAATATACACCAATGAAAAAATATCTATTTGCAGGTACATAGAATAAACGAAATAAAAAGGGAATAAAGGCTCTTATAACATGGCATCAAATTTGCTTTACTTTAAACGGATACAGTATAAATAAAAACCAAATCAGAAGGGGGCTCTATGAAACACAGAGGCACAATCAGCTTTTTTGCAATCCTGTTTTTTGCGATCCTATGTATCGCCGCCACAACAACAACCGGCCTTGCACAAGAAAAGACCATTACCATCAAGGTCTCGAACTGGTTCCCCGTGGGCGCCGGTCAGGATAAGCTTTTGAAGGAGTGGGGGGCGGACCTCGAAAAAAGGACCAACGGCAAGGTGAAAGTGAACTATTACGCTGCAGGCACGCTTATCCCTGCGCCGCAGTCCTATGACGGCGTAGTAAAGGGCATAGCGGACGTGACCCAGCATGTGGCAGGCTATACCGTTGGAAGGTTCCCTATGATGGAGCTTATCGACCTTCCCCTGGGTTACCCGAGCGGCGTAGTTGTAACGAGGCTCGCCAATGATTATTACAAAAAGTTTCAGCCAAAAGAGATGGACAAAGTAAAGCTGCTCTGGTTCCATGCACAGGCGCCGGGGATCCTCCACACAAAATCAAAACCCGTCAACAAGCTTGAAGACTTAAAGGGCCTGAAGATAAGGACCTTCGGGTCGAACGCAAAGCTTATGTCCAGCCTCGGCGGCACGCCTGTTGCGATGCCTATGGGCGATGTCTATGATGCGCTTTCCAAGGGTGTGGCGGACGGGCTTCTTGCAAGCTACGAGACCATGGAGAACTGGAAATTCGCAGACTTTATAAGATACTCGACAGAGTGTTACGATGTCGCGTATACCGCTTTGTTCATGGTGATAATGAATAAGAACAAGTGGAACTCCCTCCCGAAAGACGTTCAGGATACCATAGACAAACTGAGCGCCGAGTATATTGAAAAGTCCGCAAAGATGTGGGACGATATAGCGGAAAGCGGGAAGAAGGTTCTGATCAAAAATGGCGGGAAGATCATAAAGCTTTCAAAAGAGGAACAGGCGAAATGGGTGGAGAAGGCGAAGCCCCTCTTTGAGGAGTATGCGAACAACGTAGAGAAGAAGGGTCTGCCCGGGAAAGAGGCTGTCAAGTACATCCAGGATTATGTGGGTAAATTTAAAAAATAGGTCTTAGAAGGAACGATCTTCGGGGGCACATATGCCCCCGAATCTATTTTAAGGGGGCTCCCCATGGCAGGTTTCTTCAAATTCGTCTCTCGATTAAGCAGGTTTGTCTTCTGGATCGCAGGCGGAATACTCTTTGTAATGATGATGCTCACGGTGGTCGATGTGATCTTGCGGTACATGGGAAAGAGCGTCGCCGGGACATACGAGCTCGTATCGTTCGCGGGGGCGCTTACGGTAGGTTTTGCCATTGCGCAGACCTCTCTCGACAACGGTCACGTCTATGTGGATATCCTGACAGATCATGTGGGGCCGGCATTGAGAAAGGCCCTTATTTTTTGCACAAAGCTCGCCGGCGCCCTGGTTTTTCTCCTCCTTGCCTGGTCGTTCACGTTGAAAGGCCTTGAATTATACAGATCCCAGGAGGTTTCCATGACGCTCCACATCCCCTTTTATCCCGTGGCATACGGGTTGTGTGTGTGCAGCATCATAGAGTTCTTTGTGCTCTTTTCAGAGGCAATAAAGACGGTTTTCTTTCCGGGGATCAGCGCAGGCATCGTCGAGGTGAAGAAAGATGAGTGAAGTAACCATTGGAATAATCGGGTTAGTGGTCCTTCTGTGCCTTTTTGTTACAGGCATGGAGATGGCCTTTCTTATGACTATTGTCGGCTTTGTCGGCTTCGGCATCCTCAACGGCTTTGAGACTGCCATCGGCCTGCTCGCAAACGATTTTATGGATTCCCTCGCCTCCTATGGCTTAACTGCCATTCCCCTCTTTGTGCTTATGGGGCAGATCGCATTCAATGCGGGCATTGCAGGCAGGCTCTACGATTCAGCGCATAAGTTCCTGGGGCATATCCCCGGAGGATTGGCTGTGGCAACCGTAGCAGGGGCTACTGTTTTCAAATCCATCTGCGGCTCTGTTGCCGCCACTGCTGCAACCTTCGCGAGTGTTGCCATTCCCGAGATGGACAAATATGGCTATAGCAAAAAACTGTCAACAGGAATAGTTGCTACTGTGGGCACCCTCGGCGTTCTGCTGCCGCCAAGCGTAATCCTCATCGTATTCGGCATTGCAACCCAGCAGTCCATCGGAAAGCTCTTCATGGCCGGCATACTGCCCGGTCTTATAATGGCATTCTTTTTCATGGTCGTCATCTTCGGCTGGGCAAAGATCAACCCGAAAATAGGGCCAAAAAGCGAAAGGTACCAGTGGAACGCGAGGATAAAGACCATTCCAAGCGTGATCTGGCCCATCGTTATCTTTCTTCTCATAATCGGCGGGCTCATGAAGGGCATCTTCACGCCTACCGAGGCGGGCGCCGTTGGGGCGTTTGCCGTGATGCTGCTTTGTATTATGAAAAAAGAGATCCGCTTTAGCGGCCTCAAGAAGTCCCTTGAGGAATCTCTCCGGACAACATGCATGGTCCTCATGCTCATAGCATCCTCCACGGTCCTCGGCCATTTTGTCGCCCTTACAAACATTTCGCAGGTAACCGCCGAATGGGTGGCAGGGCTGCATGTGCACCGTGCAGTGGTCATGATAATCATATTTTTGATATATCTTCTCGGCGGTTCCTTTATGGATGACCTTGCCTTCCTGATCCTTGCAACCCCTATATTCTATCCCATTATTACTGGCCTCGGCTATGACCCCCTGTGGGCAGGGATCGTGCTATGCTTCACCGTATGCGTCGGCTCCGTTATTCCGCCGGTGGCAATGTGCGTCTTTATTGTAAAGAACATAACAAAGGTGCCCATGGGCGTCATATACAGCGGCGTCTACCCCTTTCTCATCTCCATGGTCCTTGTGCTTATATTGCTTTTTATATTTCCCGAACTTGCCACGTATCTGCCGGGCGTCTTTATGAAGTAACCAGAAAGATATAAAAATACAACAGGAGGCAAAAAGATGGTTTTCGGAGATATCCTTAGAAGGAATGCAAACAAATTTCCTGCAAAGACGGCGATCGTTTCCGGAGATATAAGGCTGACATTCGGGGAATTCAATGAAAGGGTGAATCGCCTGGCGAACATGCTTTTAAAAAAGGGACTGAAAAAGGGCGACCGCATAGGCGCGCTTATTCACAACTGCCATCAGTTTATCGAAATATATTTCGCCGCAGCAAAGACCGGGGGCATCTTCTGCCCTTACAACAACCATCTGAAGCAACGGGAGATGAAGGACATCATCGATTATTCTACCCCGGGGTTTCTCTTCTTCGATGCCGACTTCGGCGACATGGTAAGCGCCCTGAAGCCCGAACTGGCATCCGTGGGGCACTTTATTGCTATCGGGCCCTCAGGCCTGCCCTTCGCGGACGACTACGAAGCGTTGCTGGCAAAGGGAATAAGCGATGAGCCTGCAGTTTTGGTGCTCGAAGACGATGTGCTCAGCATCATCTTTACGGCGGGGACAACAGGCAAGCCGAAAGGCGCCATGAGAACGCACAGGCACCTTATGTCCGACGCCGTTGCATCTGTTATCGACCTGCGTGTCGAATACGACGAAAAGGTGCTCATTACCTTTCCCATGTATCATGTGGCCTGCGAGGACAACATTGTGAGGCACTCGTTTATGCCGAACACGTTTTACATCAAGAAAGAAGGGGGATTTAACCCTGAGGAGATACTGGAATACATCGCACAAGAGGGGATCACCAGGTGCCAGATGGTGCCCACAATGGTCCATAGCTTCCTCCAGGTGCCGGATATAAAGAGATTTAACCTGAGCAGCCTGCGGCTCATCTTGTACGCGGCAGCCCCTATGCCGGTAGAGCTCCTGAAAAGGGCGTTGGAGGTCTTTCCCTGTGGCTTTGCCCAATTATATGGTCAGACCGAGAGCGGGCCCTTTACTACGTGCCTGAAGCCTGAGGACCATATCATGGATGGTTCTGAAAAGAAGCTTGCAAGGCTCGCATCTTCCGGCAAGCCTGCAATCAATTACGAGATCAGGATCGTTGATGAAAACGATGATGATGTGCCTCTTGGCGAGGTGGGCGAGATCATAGGCAGAAGCGAAGCGATGATGAAGGGCTACTGGCAGATGCCGGAAGAGACGGCAAAAAAGCTTAAGAACGGCTGGCTGCACACCGGCGACCTCGGCAAGCTCGATGAGGACGGCTACGTGTACATCGTTGAGAGAAAGAACGACCTGATCATCTCCGGCGGGGTTAACGTCTATCCGAGGGAGATAGAGGAGATCCTCTATCAGCACCCGGCAGTATCAGAGGCATCGGTTGTAGGGTTACCGGATGAACATTGGGGGGAGGTCGTGAAAGCGGTCATCGTCCTGAAGGCCGGCGCCACAGCCACAGAGGATGAGATCAAGGAGTTCTGCGGCAAGCGGCTGGCAGGCTACAAGAAGCCCAAGTCGGTTGAGTTCTGGAAAGAGCTGCCGAAAAGCCCCCAGGGAAAGATCCTGAAGAAGGAGATAAGAAAGGCCTTCCAATAAACCGAGTATGCTTCCCCCCCCTCTCCCTGTCCCTCTCCCGCGAGGGGAGAGGGTATGCTGTTGTGTCCCGCAAGGGGGGCGGGAATTTAGAATGAACATAAAAAAGGGCTTCCAAAGAGGAAGCCCTTAATGTTTTCGCTCTTGCTTACACGATGGTTTTCAGCTTTTCCTGAAGGTTCTTTGTAAATGCCTTCTCCGTATCCTTTGCCTTTGCCCTCATGATCCTGTCGCCGAACATGGCGAGCTTCCCGACGATGTTCACATCCGACTTATAGGAAACCTCTACCTTGCCGGGCTCCACTTCCTTCAGGTCCACGGTGGTCTTGCTCTTGAAGTGGCCGAGCTTTGTCATGTCTTCGCCTTCGCCTTCGATCTCCATATGGGTAGGCCGCTCGATTTTTGTAAGCTTGTTCACAAATTTTAACTTTGCCGAGATAGGGCCGACCTTCTGTTTTACCACGCACTCATACGAAGTATCGTCGATCATTCTTACCGACTCCGCGCCAGGCATACATGTCATGATGGTGTCCGGCTTCAGCAAAAAATCAAACAATTTATCGATGGGTGCGTTTAATGTAAATCCTCCCTCTATAATCATGCAAACCTCCTATGTTTAAATTGCCCTTTTAAACTTCTTCCTGATCTTTACAGCTTACCCTGGGCCTTCTCGATCAACCCTGCCACGGTGACATAGCTCTTGTTTCCCGGCGTTGTGGCCTGTTCGATCATAAGATCGATAAATGTAAAGCCCTTGTCTTTGCCTTGTTCGTCGATCCAGGCCTTGTGCGGCTTATCGCCTGTCCCAAACATATGGCGAGCGACCTGCAGGCTGCTGTTCCACTCTTTTTTACATACAGGACATTTAAAGTTCACGGTATCCCTCCTCTTTATTTTTTCCCTTTTTTCTTCTCTTGTTCTTTTTCTTTTTTCTCTTTCAGGGCCTTCAGGATCATCTCAGGCGTTATGGGGTTTTCTTTCATCTGGATACCAAAACGGTGGAAGATGGCGTTGCCTATTGCAGCGGCGGTCGGGTTGGTAAGCCCTTCGCCCGCTTCCTTTGCGCCGTACGGTCCCTCCGGTTCATAAGTATCGATCTCGGCCACGGCTGTCGTAGGCATCTCTGTAGCCCGGATCATCTTGTAGTCCACTAAGTTCGGGTTCATCAGCTTGCCGTCCTCGTAGGGCATATATTCAAGATAGCCATAGCCGGCAGCCATTGAGAATGCGCCTTCAAGCTGGCCGATGAGGCCGAGGTGGTTGATCGGCTGCCCGCAGTCGTGGGCCGTTAAGCTGTCGATGAGCTTGATCTTGCCTGTTTCTTCATCTATCTCCACTTCCACTCCCTGGAGCATGTAGCTGTATGCCGGGGAGATCATGCCTTTTCTGTGAGGAGTGTAGTAGCCCCTGCCGACGATCTTCATGCCGTCTTTGCCGCGGAGGGCCTTCGTGACCAGTTCTCCGTAATCATAGCCCCTTTCCGGACGGGCGATGGCGTGCACCCACCTGTCCTTTATATCGAGGTCGTATACGATATTGTATCCTGACTGCGCGTAAGCAAATTCCAGAAGCTGCTTCTTGGCGTCCTCTGCCGCCATTTTCACGGCGTTGCCGGTCATAAGGGTCTGCCTGGAGCCCCAAGCGCCAAGATCAGGGGGGCAAAAATCGGTGTCGCCCGAGTGCACTTTGATGTCCTCCATTTTGACGCCCAGCGTCTCTGCGCAGATGATGGCAAGCGTGGTGTTCGATCCCTGGCCGATCTCCTGAGCGCCTACAAAGAGCTCCACGGTCCCATCCTGATTGATGGTGATCATAGCGGCCGAGAATGCGTAGGGGGTGTCAAACCAGTTAAAGATGCCGCCGGACATAAAGCCACAGGCAGAGAGCCCGATGGCCCTGTTTTCAGGCAGCTTGCCTTTATCCTTGATCCATTTCTTTATCTCGTCGTAGCACTGGTCGATGCCGCAGCTTGCGATCGTTGCCTGACCGGGCACTTCGTAGCCTTCATAATGGGAATTTTTCCGCCTCATCTCAATGGGGTCAAGGCCAAGGTCGGCCGCGATCCACTCTATCTGCTGCTCTGATGTAAACATTGCCTGCGGGGCCCCGAATCCTCTCATAGATGTTGACGGCAGGGTATTGGTATAGACCCTGTAGCCGTCATAGCGATAGCCCTTCCATCTGTAGGGGAAGGAATGGAAAAAGCCGGTGAGATATATCGCTGTTGCGCCCATGCCGGTATATGCGCCGCCGTTGGTAAAGACCTTCGCTTCGCGCGCACAGAATGTACCGTCTTTCTTCACGCCTGTCCTGACATAGTAAAGCATGGGGGTCCGGCGCTTCGAGGCGATGAAGTCCTCTTCCCTCGTGTAGACGATCTTGACCGGCCTGTGAAGCTTTCTGGAGAGCACGGCGCTGCAGAATATCGCCCCGTCGAGCTCGAACTTGCCGCCGAAGCCGCCGCCGACATAGGTAGAGATAACCCTCACGTCGCCTTCCCTCATGTCGAGCACGCCTGCCATGAGCGCCTGCAGGTAATAGGGCGACTGGTTGGAATGGTAGATCGTCAGCTTGCCGTCAGTGAAGCTTGATACTGCCGTGCGGGTCTCCATGCACATATGGGCCTGGCCGCCGCACTTGAACCAGTCTTCCCGGATGTAATCTGCCTCCTCGAAGGCCGCCTCTACATCGCCCCACTCGATATGCCGGGTAATGTTGATGTTGCGCTCAAAACCTTCGTGTATTTCGGGCGCTTCTTTTTTGATCGCGTCGAGCGGCTCATAGACCGCAGGAAGCACTTCATAATCGACATCGATATAGTCAAGGGCCTTCTCTGCGATCTCTTCGGTTATCGCTGCCACTGCCGCAACGGGCTCGCCGATGTAGCGCACCTTTTCGACAGGGAGTATCTGCTCGTCGCAGAGGTCTTTGTAGCGCCGCCAGATGCCCTGTTTGATGCCCAGGGTATCTTCCTTGCCTGTTACAACCCCCATGACGCCGGGAAGCTCCATGGCCTTGCTGTAATCGATCTTCAGGATCTTCGCATGCGGGTGGGGGCTTCTCAATATCTTACCGTAGAGCATGTTGGGCAGCTTCACGTCGAAGGTATATGTCGCCCGGCCTGTTACCTTCGCTACGCCGTCTACATTATGAACGTGGGTGTTGATTACCTTAAATTCCGAATGTGGGTTGATTACGGTGTATTTGTTCATGATTTAACCTCCGTATATTTGCCTTTTGCAGTCGCATCTATTGCCCGGACGATGCTGTTGTAGCCTGTGCACCGGCAGATATTTCCTTCAATGCCTTCCCTTATCTCCCATTCTGTCGGTTTTTTGTTCTCGTCAAGAAGCGCCTGCGCCGTCATGATCATGCCGGATGTGCAAAAACCGCACTGGAAGGCGCCGTGGTCAATGAATGCCTTCTGGATAGGCGCCAGCTTACCCTTTTCTTCCAGCCCCTCAACGGTAGTTATCTTAGTGCCTTCGGCCTGCATTGCAAGCACAGAACATGACTTCACGGCCATGCCGTCGATCATTACCGTGCATGCACCGCAGGATACGGTGTCGCAACCCCTCTTCGTCCCTGTCAAACCTATATGGTCTCTTATCGCTTCTACCAGAAGTGTTTTCGGGTTTATATATAACTCATACTCTTGCCCATTTACCGTGAGCCGTAACAATTGCTTTTCCATATACAAGACCTCCTTATCTTAATTAAGCTTTGGCTTGTTCCCAGGCCTTTTTCAACATCCTCTTCGTCAGTACGCCCAGCAAGTGTCTTCTATGTTCCTCAGACGCATGGATATCTGCGACAGGTTCACAATCTTCCGATGCTATTTTGCCCGCCTCGGCAAAAAGACTTTCTTTAAGCGTCTTTCCAACCAACAGTTCCTCGGCCCTCTTCACTCTTCTCGGAGTGGCGCCGGCATTGCCGAGAACGATCCTTGCATCCTTGCATTTGCCGTTTCCGTCCAGCGTTACGGAGGCTGCCGCTGCTACCACGCCCATATCGCTTTCGAGAAGATTGAATTTCTGATACGCGGCGCCTGTCTTCGGCTCAGGCACAGGCACCTGGACTTCCAGCACCAGCTCGCCTTTGTTCAAAGCCGTTTCGAAATAGTCCACAAAGAAATCTTCCAGAGGCATGGTCCTTTCGCCTGCCGCGCCGCCAACCTTTATGTTCGCTTTCAGCGCGATCAGAACAGGCGCAGGGTCTCCGGCAGGGTCGGCATGGGCAAGGTTGCCGCCGATGGTCCCCCAGTTTCTCACCTGGATCGATGCAAGCTTATTCTCCATCGACACGAGCACAGGATAATTTTTCTTGATCACATCGGACTTTTCAATGGCGCGGTGGGTAGTGGTGGCGCCGATCTTCAAGCCCTCTTTCTTGTCGAATTTGATATAATCAAGTTCCTTGATGCGCTTGATGTCGAGCAGGTATTCAGGGGCGATCATTCCCTGCCTCATGACGATCAGCAAAGACTGGCCTCCGCATATCACCTTACAATCGTCGTGCTCCGCATACATGGCAAACGCCTCTTTAAGCGCGCCAGGCTTCAGGTAATTAAAATCGTTTATCATGGCTCTCTCCTTTCTGTTAATTCTTCCACTTCTACCAACTCTTCAACGTTGCTTATCCACTTTGAACTTTTTTGTATATCTTCCGGCATCCCGAACTTCTCGTCCTTAGCATGATCATGTTCAACCCTGTATCGCGCCTTCAGCTCCTCGATCTGCTTTGCGCCGAGTGATGCGCCCTGATATTCCTTGGAAAAACACATACAAAAGTGCCTCCCCCTATAAATAGCGCACTCAATGCAAAGCCCCTTGGTAATTGGACAAATCATCTTAACCTTTGCCATTGGCCAACTCCTTTAAGCATTATTTTAACTCTTTTATCAATAAAGAGATTCTTGAACCCATTATTAGAGTTATAAGGGATAAACAATTTATATATCGGATTATAATATTAGCATATTTTATCATTTCATTGCCACATGCTTCTGAGCATGGATATCGCTTTTGTGTCAGTTTTTTGGTTAGATTATTATAAAGAGGCATAATGAATAACCCTTTATCAGACATGTTCACTATCAAGAATAGTATGTGTATTGTATATTAATTCCTTCATTTTGTCAATATATTTGTTAATTTATTTTTTAATTTTTATGTTCATTATAGTAAACATATGTATATTTCGCCGCATTCCTTGGGCGATGGGATTCCATATAGCTCTTTCCGGCCTATAAATCATTGAGAAAATCCTCCAGCAGCCTCTTTATGGCCGGCACCAGGTATGAAACATCTTTGCAGGGGGAGCCGTCCCGCTGCCAGACGTATCTGAATTTTTCCATGTCTGATTTTCCCGGTTGTCCGATCTGTATGGCCTTAGCGATCACCCCTTGCTTCACGAGCCTGCCCTTGGCCTCTTTAGCCAGCGAGACATCGTCGCTTCCCCCATCGGTGATAAGGATGAGCACCTTCCTGAGGTCGCCGCTTTCGATCTTTCGTTTTGTTTCTTTGTCTATCTCTGCCGCCACCTTGGCCATGGATTTATAGTCAGCGGTCCTGCTGCCCGTACAATTCTCCAGCCTACGGGCGATCCTGACGCGGGTTGCGAAATCTATGGTGTCGCTGAGGGGCTTCAGCTCTTCATCGCGGGCATGGAATCCCCGTATCTCCGTAAGAACGTGGAGATCGACGGACCTTTCGAGCCGCTCCTCTTTCAGCTTTTTCTCGAATTCGTCCAGGGCTTCAGTGATCAGGATGGCTGACAGCTTCTGCTCGTAGCTCTTCCCGCCGGGCCGGTTTTCGTTCATCGACCCCGAAAGGTCGCAGATCAGGGTGAACTCTATATCTCTGAGCCTTTGCTCGTCAAACTCCTCTCTCCGGACCTTCAACTGGGTGCGTGAATTAAGAATGCCGCCGCTGATATCAATATATGACTGGGCGATCATAGCAGGGTCGAAGATCACGCCCTGGTCTGTTCGCTCTTTCAGCCGGCGCCTTATCTCCTTCCTGGTGGCGATGATCCGCTCGAATATACCCCAGAGCGGCTTGATCTGGTACTCTATCTTCCTGTATTCGTCTGCGTAGTCCTCCACCTCTTCTGCGGAAACGCCGTGGCGTGCCCTGAACTGCTCCCTGGCGACCTGCTCCGGCGATCTGTTTTCTTCCCTGCGGCGCCTTACCTCCCTCTCGATCTTCTCCCTTGCCTCTTCAGGCGAAAAGGTCTGGGGGAGCTTCTCCTCTGATTCATCGTATTCGCTGGCGAAATAGTCTTCGTCCCTCATGATCTCTTTCTCGATGTACCCCCTGTCAGAGCTCCGTGATCCACCTTCCATGCTCTCCCCGGTCAGGGCATCCGCGTCATCGTCCTCGCCGCGCCTCTCCTTTTCTTTCTTTTTTCGTTCTTCCATGTCCTCCAGGAAAAATCCTTCATAGACCGGCTCGATATAATCCCGGATCACATCAAAGCGGTCCCTGGGCGCCGCAGTGGGGTCGGACACAAGGAGGACAAGATCGGTTCCCTGGCCGTCAATGTCCTTGAGCCTTTCTACTGCGGCCCGAACCTCGGGCGACAGGATCACCTCCTCCCCGGGCAGCATCTTTTCCCGGAGCATGGCATAGATAAACTGGAGGTGCCGGGGGGCCTTCGCATAATTAATGCGGGGGAACAGCTTGTCCTCATAGAGGTATTCGCGGGTCTCCCGGTGTGCAGGAAATCTTCTGTCTTCCTCCCTGTTTGCCAGGATGTCGTTGATGTAATGGTAAAGTAGATCGAGCCTCCGCTCTTTCTTTGTCCGGGCATAAAGATCGGCATAGGCTTCCGGATCTTTGCGCCAATCGCGGAGATGTTCGATCTCGTGGCATGTTGCCCACATGCTTTCTGATTCTGTAAATCCCCTCTTCACAAAAAAGTTCGGATCGAAAGTTCCACGTCCCGTTTCCATGTCGATGGCCCAGCGGTCCCCCAGCTCAAAGACGAGTCCGGCCTGCCGGGCGTAATCGCAAATGGCACGCTCGTTCTCAAGGAAAAACCTTGCTGCCTTTTGCACTGCCCGGGAATTGGCCGCGCTCTTCGCTTTTTCTCTCTGAGAACTGCCTTCTGCCCTTTCTTTATTGCGGTTCCTTTGTCTTCCTGTACGTCGTGAAGGGCCTGCAATATCCCCTTTTTTCTCGCCGCCCCTGATCATGGCTCGCCGCCCGCAAAGAACGCACCGTCCAGGATGTCTTTCACATAGGCATAGTTATTTTTGGCAATTACATAGGCCCGGCCGTCCGGAAGCGGTTTCAGGCAGTAAACCTCATCGTATTCACGGCCGTCCCTGCCGCCTCTTTCGTTGACGATGAAATATTTCGTCCCCTGCCGCGCCCAGAAGGCGATCCGGCCGTGGATATTCTGCGGTACGCCCACCTGCTCGTACTCGCCCGGGATCTTTTCGCCCTTCTCGTTGATTACAAATTGCTCCTTTATCTGCTCGGCCTTGAACGCTACCCGGCCGTTGATGTCCCGGGGGTTGCTCACGGCCGTATACCTTCCGCCCACCGGGTGGCCTTTCTCGTTTACAACAAAATAACGGCCGGCTTGAAATGCCCAGAAGGCTACGGCATCGCCGATGCTTTCCGGGTCGCGGACCGAATCGTATGCTTCACCTATCTTTGTCCCCTCCTCTGTAACAATAAACCACTTGTTTTTGTGTTTTGCGCGGAAGACGATCCGGCCGTTGATGTACCTGGGGTCGCCGATTGCATCATGCTCTCCCCCGACCCGCTCGCCCTTTTCGTTTACGATGAAATATTTCGTCCCCTGCCGCGCCCAGAAGGCGATCCGGCCGTGGACATCCCGGGGAGCGCTCACATACTCATACTCTCCCCCGACCCGCTCGCCCTTTTCGTTTACGATGAACTCCTTCTTGCCCTTGACGGCACGGAAGGCGATCTTGCCGTTGATGTTCTGCGGGTCGCCGACGCCATCGTACTCTTCTCCTACCCGCTCGCCCTCCTCGTTGACGATCAATTCCTTGCTGCCCTTGACGGCACGGAAGGCGATCTTGCCGTTGATGTTCTGCGGGTCGCCGACGCCATCGTACTCCCTGCCGATGATCCCGCCCTTTTCGTTTACGATGAACTCCTTGCTGCCCTTGACGGCACGGAAGGCGATCCTGCCGTTGATATCCCTCGGTTCGTTGACGGCCTCGTAGTCGCTGAGATCAATGCGATATGCCCGCTCATTTTCAGGAAGGGGGGCCGCCTTCACGGGAACAGGTTTTTCGATCTGCTTTTTTCGAAAGGCTTCGATGCTCTGCCTGCCCAGGGCACTTTTCGGCGGACCGTACACATCGTCTACGATCTGCCTGGCACGAAATATTATAAAGTTCTGCGCTGATGCCATATGGTTACCGGGCCGTTTGATTGGCCTGCTTTCCCTGGAAGGCCAGAACCTTGGCTTCCGTCAATCCGGGAATTCCAAACTCGTCCGGTTTCCAGGCCTTAAAGAAACGGAACCGGCAAAAAAGCTGCACAAGGTAGACCTGGTCCTCGACCACCGCGGGCCTGATAAACTCGTTCAGGATATAGGATTCAAGGGGCCTGTCAAAATTGCGGGCCTTCCATGGCCTCACGATATTCCACAGGTGGCGCAGCGAAAGAACCGATTTTTTGAGGCTTGCCGGTATCTCGCGGGCCGCGTCCGCCCCTTCGCCGAAATAATCCACCTGTTCCCCGGTGAATATTCTTTGGATCTCGGCTGCCGCTTCCGTCAACCGCTTCAGGTCGTCCAGGTCTTCGGGGCCCTTTATCTGGAGGTTCCCTCTTCTATCCAGCAATGAAGCGACCAGGATCTGGTACGTTTCGTGCCGAGGAGTGTACCTGATGTCGTTGGACCACCAGCGGGACAGGAAGGCCGCATCAAGCTCTTCCCGTTTATAACGGGCCGATTTGATATTGGCGGTAGCCAGAACGGCAAAGCCTTTCTTCACTATTATGTCGCTTCCCCCGTTTTCCTGGACCTTTACCGCGTCCCCCGGCCTCCTGGTCAAAACGTGGTTCAGCCGCATGATGATAGAGTGGGGAATGCCGTCCATCTCATCGATGATAAGGGGCTTCCCATCCCTCATGGCCCGGACCAGCGGCCCATACTGAAAGAAGCTGATGGTCAGGCCCTTTACCACAATGGCCTGATAGTACTGTTTCTCGACCTCTTTCAGCTCTTCCTTCGGGGCATCGGGGTTCCACCTCGCGTATTCGCGCATGTGGTGTTCAAACTCACGGATCCTGTCCTTCTGGGGCCTCACGCCAATCTGCGTTCTTCCGTAGATGTCATATTTGGTGGCCTCCTCGGAACCGGAAATAAACTCCGGCTCGCAGCCGAAATATTTGCGCGCCACATGGAGCGCAACCTCCGTCTTGCCTGCCCCCAGGTGGCCCCGAAGCAATACGGGGATGCCAAGCTGCGAATGGCTCACGACCTTCATTACCTCGTCCCTGATGCTCGGAGTTTCGACAAAACCGCCGTTGAGAAGCTGCCTTCTGTACTCCAGAAGCTCCCTTCTCTTTGTCTCGTAGTATACCTCCTCATTGCCCATAAGCTCATCTATCTTGCCAAGGGCCTTCAGGCGTATCGATGCATATTTTTCTATTGTCTTATTATCTGCTCCGGTCAGCGCCGCGTTCTCGTTGTTGCGCCGCGCCAGGAGCTCCATGCCGGCGAGCTCGCATTTCTCGATAAGCGCCTGGAGGCTCTCCACGTTGCGCGCGGACCGGATGACTGCAACCTTTCGCGCTATGTGGTCCTCATAGGCTTCCGCTATCTGTTCGTGGGCGATCAGGGCTGCTGTCCTGGATCTAACCTCCGCCAGTCTGCGCTTTGCCTCTCTGACCGAACTCTCAAGGCCCTGGGTTGACCGCAAAGAACGCGCCAGCGACCTTATATCCGCCCCTTCAAGCGCCTCCAGCTTTTCAAGCGCCTCCAGGACTTCTTCCTGCGTAACAGATGTTTTTTGTCCATCCAGGACAGCTTGATCGGAAATGATCTGCCTGAGGAGATCTTCCTTTTCTACAATGGCCTCAACGAGCCCGGCAACGCCCTGTCCGATCTCCGGGCGGCTTACCCGCTCCTTGCCCCTGCCCCTTTTTCCTCCAGGACGAGCCCCTTTCTCCGCTTTCAGCCGTTCGGTCAGGTACTTCGCTATTCTCTCAGCCGGAAACCTGGTTACCTTTCCCATGAATCCAGACCCCTTTTCCTGCTTCTTTCAATCAATGAACTACCCCCGCAGCAAGCTGTGAGGTATCAGAGGATAGAAACAGCATGATCATGCCCCCCCACCCTAACTCTCTCCCGCGAGGGGAGAGGGAATAGTGTCACCCCGCAGCAGGCTGCGAGGTGACGTCCGGATTGAAAAAGCGCCTTTCCCCTTTCGGGAAAAGGCGCTGGTCATTTATTGCAGGTTTACCACTTTGGCATGGGAAGTTTTTTCGGGCTTTCCCAGTCCTTAAGCGGCTTCATCCATTCCGCGCGCTCTATGAACTCGTCGTGGGCCAGCGGTACCGGCGGATGGCAGATCCATAGCGGGTCGAACTCGTCTTTCACTTTCAGGAGCCACTCATGATAGTTCGGCCCATACATCGGCCCGGTCAGATAGAGGGGCTGGTGAGGCCCGAGGAGCGATGTATAGAACCGCTCCTTAATGTTCATTTTTGCAGTCTCCAGATAGAAGTGGTCAACGCCGGTGGTGTCCTCATCCTGGTCCCAATAAACGAGGAATTCGGAATAGCCCTGATGGCCAAGCTCGAAGCTCTGGAACCAGCCGGGATCGCCGTTGTCAGGCATAAGGGGCGGCGTGTATTTTCTCTTCAGGTCTGCATAGGATTCTCCATGCTGCGTTGCCTGCGAGAGCGACTCGATGATGTAGTCGACAGACACATAGGACCCGCACATGAGCCACATACCTGCCGAGTCGGCATTTTTTATCCATGATTCATCTGACGGTTTTGTAGGCCGCGCGATGCCGCCCAGCTCGGTCATAATGTCATTCAGCACGTTCTCGTCGTACTGCATCTGCTCCTCGGAAGTATAGCCGATGAGAAGCACGCGGACGATAAAGAAGTTCTTGATCGTCTCCTCGGTCTCCTTGCCCCAGATCTCCCAGAATTCCTCCTTGCACTCGGCCTTGGCAATGGCCCGCCAGAAAAGAGGAACTTTGGTTACTGCGCCTGCAATCTCTGCCTTGCCGATCTCGAACATGGCCTTTACCTGGGCTGCTTTGCTGGGCATCTGAAAATTGACCCACTTGACGCGCTTCTCCGGCAGGGCAAGGGCTGTGTTCGGCGCGATGCCTGTGGGCACAAGCGGTTCAGGCTGGAAAGGAAGGGTCTTGATGGCCATTTTCGTAACGATGCCGAGGCAGCCGCGAAGGCCCGTGAAACCCCTGAGAAGACCTCTCAGGTCAGGCCCCGGACCGTCGCCCCAGAAGGGGTCGCTTCCGTCTGCAAGAGACCCCATTTTAACGAGTTCCCCGTCCGGAAGCACAAGTTCTGTTCCCAGTATACGCCTGTGAGGAAGGCCGATCCGGTGGCTTAAGGGGGACCAGCCGTCGCCGATCAGGTTTGCGATTGCCGACGCCTGAGCGCCTCCGCCGCCGATGATCACATAAGCGCCTTTGTTCATGGCCTCCTGCTGTATAGGTGAATATATGACGCCTGAGCCCACGACAATATAAAAGTGCTTTTCGTCTATCTCAAAAGAGTTCAACCGCTTTAAGTCAATGAGCAGTTCATTCTCCACGTGGCAGTGGGAACGGGGGCCGTAAAAGCCCGTGCTGTAAGGCACGTAAGGGACCTTGTACCGGTTGCATATCTTAACTATCTTCTGCACCTCTTCCGTCGTTTTCGGCATAACCACGGCGCCCGGGATCGTGGTCATCACCCGCTCGTATCCGAGGCCGCTTTCATATCCGCCGGGCCCCGACCGGTAGCCCTCGCAGATGGCCGGATCGTCGGAGATATACTTTGCGCCTACTGCCGCCTCTAATGCGTTATATGCTTGTTTTTGTATACTCATAGTCCGCCTCCTTATAGTTCAACTGCAGCACTGATAATTTCTGCAATATCCATTACCTTCACGTTGTCCCCGTTCTCCTTGACGGCCTGGCTGAAATTGCTTTTACACCAGGGGCACGCAGATACGAGAACTTCAGCGCTTACCGACTTTACCTCATCCAGCCGGTGTTTTGCAGAGAATGAAGCGAGATCAGGAAATGCCTCTTTTGTGCCCCTGCCCGCTCCGCAGCAGAAGGCGTTTTCCCTCTTCCTTGGCATTTCGACAAACTTGGCGCCGGGAATGGCATTCAAGATATTCCGGGATTGCGCGTACAGCCCCGTTGTGCCGCGCCTTCTCTTAAGCGCGGGGCTCACCGTGCCCATCCATCCTCGCTCGCCGCTCCATGGGGTCCAGGGATCGCACAGCCTGCTCACGCCGCATGAATCATGGTAGGTAAAGCGGACATCTACAGGCTTCGTCAGCTTAAGGTCGCCCTTCTTCATCGCCTCATCGGCAACCTCGATGAGGTGCACGACGTTAAAACCGAGATCGGATGTTGCTATGTTGAGGAGCTTCGGGTAATCGACCTTCCACATGCGGTATCCCTCGGCGCAGCTCGTGACGAGGGTCTTGGCGCCCGTTGCCCTTACCGCTTCTATGTTGCGCTTCGCCAGCTCCCGTGCCTCATCTATCATGCCGACGGAATAAAGCGTATTCCCGCAGCACCATTCATCGGGCAGGAGCATGAATTTCCTGCCGGAGGCGTTGAGCACCCTGGCTGTCGCCCTTGCTATCTCAGGGTTCACATATGAGCCGGAGCAGCCGACAAAATAGACCGTGTCGGCCTTTTCTGCCACCTGCACGTCCTTTGTGATCCACTTCTTCCTGTTTTCATGGGGTGATCCGAACTGATTGTGTTTTGCGGCAATATTCTTGGCTATCTTCTTGTGCGCCGGCATCGGGCCTGCCCCATCCTTCACTGCTTTTATTCTCAAGGCCTCGAGGCTTAACCCTATTTCGAGGTCGAGGTTGCGCTTGCAGCCTACATCGCAGGCGCCGCACAACGGGTCGGCATAGATGACCTCAAGGAGCTTGTCGGTCCATTTCAGCTTGCCTTCGTTGACGGCCAGGCCGATCCTCATCTTGCCGAATGCGCCGTAGGAATCAAAATCGTTCCAGAGGTTGCTCGGGCACCGCACCGAGAACTCAACGCCAGGCATATATGTATGTTCGACCCAATAGCACCCCTTGCACTTGATGCAATGGTCCATATCGTAAACAAAATTGTATAAATTTGTTACATCCAAAGCCACTTTCTTTTTTGGCGTATCAAACATCTCATCTTTTCGCATTTTATCCTCCTTAGAAGCACAAATTGCCGGGGTTCATAATATTGTTCGGGTCGAACACTTTCTTTACCCGCTTTAATGCCATCGTGTAGCCGGCGGCGCGATCGTATATTATCGGCGCGAGGTCGCCATAAGGCCTTGTGAAAAAGGCCCCCTCATTCATCATGGCCATTGCAGCGTCGCGGTAGATTTCCGACACAAAGGCCTTTTCTCCCGCATCATCAGGGTAGTAGAAAAAGTTGAATTCGATCTGGCAGGCCCTGTTATGCTCTATGGGCTGTATGTAGCTTCCTATCTCGCTGACGGGGTAGCTGTACCTTGCTGCCACCATCTCCATAATATCCATAAATACCGGCGCCTTGTTCGGTTTGGTAATAAAGAAAAGGCTCTGGCAGCCGCCTTTAACGCGGTTCTTCCAATAAAGGACATCCGAAGGCCAGGGCTTTCTCAGCATGGGCAAAAGCTTTCTCCCAAGCCCCGGAAAACCCGGAAGGTTGTCGGTAAGGGCCATCTTCTGAAACTCGTGGCTCAAGACCTGAGTAAGGAAGTTTTGCTCATAGGCTATCTTTTCTTCAGGCCTCCTGACCAGCCCGCTTATCACCAGGACGAGCGTCCAGGGGGGCAATGTCGCACAAAGCTTGTCAAAATCATCAGGCATGTTCTCCGCCACGATAGCGGCCAGGTCGACGTTGTTCAGCAGAAGGCATTCCTGGCCGATCCTGCGGGGCAGGATCCTGTAAAGAAAATCCATGGCGTAGGGCAGGTCATAAACCGGAGCAAAGAGGATCTTGTCGATCCTCGGGATAGTTTCGATCTTCAGGCTTGCCCATGTGACGATGCCCATTGTGCCCTGGGCCAGCTGAAAAAACCTGTAAAAGTCAAGGCCCGGCCCTGACGGATTTGCCCCTCTCGACTTCGACTCGGGGAAACCGTTCACGCTGGCTGAGCCGCAGCGGAACGCCTCGCCGTTCGGCCAGACAACCTCGATCGACTGCATGGGTTCGCCGTAGTCGTATACGACATTGGTCGGAACTTCCCGCTCCAGCGTGTCAGTAACCACAGAACGGTCTCCGGGCGGCAAAAGCGGCATTATCGTCCTCATGCCCTTTTTTTCCAGCTCAGAGACGAACTGGTCCCAGGTCACACCGGCTTCAACCCTCGCCAGGCGGTTGTCCAGGTCAATTTCCAGGATATTGTTCATTCTTTTAAGGTCGACCACGACGCCGCCCTGTTTTGGTATGGTGCTCCCGTGGAAGTGCACCTTTGAGCTTACGGGCACTACGGGGATATTCTTTTCGTTGCACCATGTTACGACTTTCCCTACCTCCTGCGTATTGCCCGGCCAGACAACGGCGTCAGGCATGCCCGGAGGGAGAAGGCTGTAATCGTGCGCGTACCCTGCAAGATCCTCCTTCTTGTCGCTTACGTAATCCTTGCCCAAAATCTTTGCAAGTTCATTCTTGATACTCATTTTGCCTCCTTGTTCTTTACTTTATATTTCTTTTATATACTCTTGTTGCCGACATTTTTTGACCGAAACCTGCTGCTTTCGCCGTACACATATTTCCAATGCTGTAACGAAAAAATAAAATATCAATATATTAAATATCAACATATAAAATGTCAATACATTTATTTTCTTGTATACAGGCCGGCAAGTTGATATAATTTATTTTAACAGTTATTATATCTGCCGGGGTGAAAACATGGGTAGGATCAATTATCGAAGCGACCTGAGCACCGATGAAAAATTACTTATGGCAGTCGTGAGGGCGGCGGAGACCTTTAAGAGGGTGGTATCTGTCCTTTACAGGAAGAGCGCCCTTTCCTTCCCGCAGTATAATGTCCTGAGGGTGCTGGACGCTTCGCAGGACGGTCAGTGCAGGATCAGCGATGTAAGCCGTATCATGCTTGTCCCTGGCGCAAACATGACCGGCATAGCCAAGAGGCTGGAAAAAAGCGGCTTTATTGCAAGGAAATCCGACCCTCTTGATGAGCGGGTGACCATACTCAAGCTCACGCCGAGGGGAAAGGCAACCCTTAAGAACATAGAAAAAGAGCTGGACGAGAACACGCACGCAATGCTTAAGGGTTTTTCTTCACAGGAAAAGCACGAGCTCCTGGATAAGGTCAAGCGGCTCATCAAGAACAGCAGGAAGATAGCATAAACATACCCCCTCAAGGCAGCTCATGGTAAATCGTATATCGTATATCGAAATGCTAAATCCGAATATCGAAGCACCAAACTCTAAACAATATCAAAATCCAAATATCGAATGTTCAAAACAGGGTACAGGATAGTTTACGTTTGAATTTTGAACATTTGAATTTGTTTAGGGTTTAGATATTCGGATTTAGAATAGGGTCCTTAAGGCCGAGGCCCTGAAAAACGAGCATGAGGGCCAGGTCTGCGATTTGATCGACCTTATCCTGCCTGTCATAATCAAACCAGTATGTGGTCCACGTCAGCATTCCCAGCAAAAAAAGCGCCGCCCAGGACGGTTTAATGCCGGCATCCACCCTGCCCTCTGACTGAAGTTGGGCGATCGTGTCACGTATAAGAAGGTAGTGTTTTTTCCATTCCCCCTTTACTTCCCGAAAATACTTATCTTGCATGGCCAGCGCGTCGTGGATAAGGACGCGCAGTTCGGGATGTTTGCAGATGATCTGCGCTGTGAAGGTCCGGACCATATATGTGAGGCGCTTCAGGGGGTCATCTATAGAGGTTGCTTCATCCAAGTAGGGCCTCAGGTCCCTTTCTATAGATTCCATGTGAACCGATAAAAGCAGATTCCGCTTGCTTCCGAAATAGTGATACAGCGTCGGCCTCGTGAGTTTCGCCGCGGAACAGATGTCCGTAGTTGATGCGGAAACCGAGCTCCCCTTTTTGAGAAGAAGCTGCATGGTCGTTTGTATGATCTTTAACCTTTTTTTATGGGACGCCTTTTTTCTTTTCGTGGATGCCATCATTCCTCTTGCCAGGCAGAACATATACTTTATATCCATCTTTGCGTAATTTGTCAATCTGTCTTGTGTCTTTCAGCTCGTCATTGTTTTTATCTAATATTCCCCAATACATTGATATTCTGTAATATAATACTTGACAACCTTGTATACTTTTATTATATTTTTCAATCTGTATTATACATATCTGTATATATTGTTTTATCGAGACGTTGTATTGGCATACGTTATCATAAGGAGGTTCAACATGTCTCAATTTTACAGGAGATTGCCGAGGTTGCAGTATTTTCTCCCCAAAACCCTCGATGAGGCCCTGTCGTTTCTCAAAGAGCACAAGGCAGCGGCAAGGCTCTTCGCGGGCGGCACAGACCTCGTCCCGCAGCTGAAAAAACGCGAGACTGATATTCCCCTTTACCTTGTTGACCTGAAGGGCATACAGGGGCTGGACGCCATTACCTATGACGAAGAGGCCGGCCTTAAAATAGGCCCCCTGGCAACAATAAGCGCGATTGCAACCTGTCCTTTTGTCCAGGACCATTACCCGTCCCTTTTCCAGGCCGCGTCAAGCATGGCATCCCCCCAAGTGAGGAACCGGGGAACTTTTGCGGGGAATATCTGCAGCGCTGTTCCCTCTGCCGACAGTGCCCCGGCCCTCCTTGCCCTTGAGGCATCGGTCAGGCTTCTGGGCCAGAAAGGAGAGAGAGAGGTTCCCATAGACCAATTCTTTACCGGCCCCCGCAAGACAGTCCTCGAAGCGGACGAGATGCTCCTTGAGATAGGGGTGCCAAGCCCAAAACCGGGGAGCCGGGGCGTGTACCTGAAGCTTTCGCCGCGCCACTCGATGGACCTTGCCATTGTCGGCGTCGCTGCCGTGGGAACCTGTGAGGATGGAGTGTGTAAGAATATTAAGATAGCCCTTGGGGCCGTTGCGCCGACGCCGATAAGGGTGCCGGCGGCTGAAGCGACCCTTGAGGGAAAGCGCATAACGCCGGGGATCATTGAAGAGGCGTCGCAAAAGGCCGCTTCACAGTGCAGCCCCATAGACGACCACAGGGCATCGCTGGAATACAGGCGCGATATGGTCTACATCCTGGCAAGGCGGGCGCTCAATCACGTTTTCATGCAGTAGGAGGGCATAATGGAACAGATCAAACTAACGGTAAACGGCAAGGACTATGAGCTGCAGATAAGGCCGTGGGCTACGCTCCTCGAGGTGATCCGGGAGGACCTGGGATTGACCGGGGCAAAGGAAGGATGCGGCGAGGGCGAATGCGGCGCCTGCACGGTTATTATGGATGGAAAAGCGGTGAACTCCTGCATTGTGCTTGCGGTAGAGGCCAACGGCAGACAGATCACGACCATAGAAGGACTTGCGGAAGGCGATAAGCTCCATCCCGTACAGGAGGCATTCCTTGAGAAAGGCGGCATGCAGTGCGGCTTTTGCACTCCCGGTATGATCCTTTCTACAAAGGTTCTCCTCGACGGGAACAAGAACCCTACCGACGAGGAGATACGCAAGGGCCTGGAGGGCAACTTTTGCCGCTGCACAGGCTATACGAAGATCTTCGAGTCCGTCAAGGCTGCAGCGCAAAAGGTCAGGGGGTGAGAGAGATGAAAGAATATACGGTCATCGGACAACGGGTGCCCAGGATCGACGGCAGGCAAAAGGTAATGGGACAGGCAAAGTACGCTGCCGACTATTCCTTGCCGGGCATGCTCTTTTGCAAGGTGGCGCGCCTTCCCGTTGCGCACGCGCGGATCCTCAATATTGATACAAGCAAGGCGGAGCGGCTTCCGGGGGTAAAGGCCGTGGTAACCGCAAAGGACTTCAACGGCTGGACCTGGGGCTTTATGGCAAACACCAGGGACGAGCCGCCCCTGGCCATGGACAAGGTCCGCTACTATATGGAGGCCGTGGCGGGCGTGGCGGCCATTGACGAGGATATCGCCGAAGAGGCCTGCGACCTCATCAAGGTCGACTATGAAGAGCTTCCGGCCGTTTTCGACCCCGAGGAGGCGATACAGGAAGGCGCCCCGGTGGTCCACGATTACCGGCCGAACAACGTGAGCGTGGAGTACCACTGGAACTTCGGCGATGTGGAGAAGGCCTTCGCCGAATCCCACCTGGTCAGGGAAGACCGCTTCAGGACATCCAGGGCGACAAAGGGCTACCTGGAGCCCCCCGCCTCGCTGGCATGGTATGACCCTGCAGGCTCCATCACCGTCTGGGCCGCCAAGCAGAGCCCCTACTTCCACTACCGGCACCTCGCGGCCTGCTTTGAGCTCCCCCTGTCGAAGATACGGGTAATACAGCCCTTTATCGGGGGCGGCTTCGGGGGAACAAAGAACGACTCCGTCGCCGGCGATTTCTGCGCCGTGATGCTTTCCAAGATGACGGGAAAACCGGTCAAGTTCATCTATGCCCAGGAGGAGGAGTTGACCGTCTCCAAAAGAAGGCACTCGATGATCGTCTACAACAAGATGGGCATGTCAAAGGACGGCCTCATCACGGCCATTCAAAGCCGCGTCATTGCCGACGGCGGCGGGTATACTGCCGTAAGCCCCCTTACGATGTACCTTACCGGGTGCTGCACTCCGCTGCCTTACAAGCTCCCCCATTACAAGTACGACTGCTACAGGGCATTCACCAATAACCCCATCTGCGCTGCGATGCGCGGTCACGGCGTGACCCACACACGCTTCGCCTGCGAGATACAGATGGAGATGATGGCCGAAGAGCTCGGCATCGACCCCGTGGAGATACGCATGCGAAACGCCATCGACAACCCCAAGACGGGCGAGATCTACCGGACCATAAACGACATGACCCTCAAGACCTGCGGGATCAAAGAGGCGATCCAGACCCTCGTCAGGGATCCGCTCTGGGCGCAAAAAGATAAGGCCCCCAAACAGGACGGCAGCGTGTCATACGGGGTGGGCATGTCGGCAACTTCCTACCTGGGCGGCGCCCGCCAGCTTGGCCACCAATCCTGCGCCGCTACGGTCAGGATATGCGAAGACGGCACGGTGAACCTGATCACCGGCGCCACGGACTGCGGCCAGGGGTCAGACACGGTGCTTGCAATGATCGCAGCGGAAGAGCTGGGGGTAAGGTACCAGGACATCGATTTCAAGATGGTTGACAGCGCCTACACGCCGGTCGATCCCGGAAGCTACGGGAGCCGCGTGACGGTCCTGGCGGGCCAGGCCGTACAGACCGCTGCCGCCGATGCAAAAAAGCAGCTCCTTGACATCCTCGGCCGTGAATGGAAGGTAAGCCCCGGGGAGATCGAGATCAAAAACGCAGAGGTCTACCATAAATCCAATCCCTCGCGCCGGATCCCTTTTGACAAGCTGGCCAAGATCGCCTGCTATTCCGGTTCGGGGGCTGTGATCATAGGAAAGGGTTATTCGGGCTATGGAATCGAGCCGCTGGGCTTTGAGAACGGCAGAGGCAATGCGGGCACATCGTTCAGCTTCACGGCCCAGACGACCCGGGCCGGGGTGGACATGGAGACCGGGCATGTGACGATAAGCGATTTTGTGATCGCCCATGATTGCGGGAGGCCGCTGAACCCGATTGGGGCAGAAAGCCAGAATGAAGGGGGCGCGGTACAGGGCATGGGGCAGGCAATATATGAGGATTTTATCATGGACAGGGGCAAGACGCTCAATCCCACCTTCCTTGATTACAAGATGCCCCGCTCCACTGACGTGCCCAATATCAAGGTGATCGACATCATCACCGACGACCCTGACGGCCCCTTCGGCGCTAAAGAGGCCTCTGAAGGAAGCCACGTGAGCGCGCCTCCTTCAGTGGTCGCCGCAATCCACGACGCCACCGGCATCTGGTTCAAGGAGCAGCCCGTCACAGCGGCGAAGATCGTGGCGGCGCTGAAGGAGAAAGGCAAGTGGCCCCGGTAAAGGCGTGTATCAGCGAGCACCGCTCGCGAGAGGGGGAGGCGGGCAGAAAGCAGAAAACCCGTGAAGCGTGAGAGGAAGAAGCCATGAATCATGGAGCGCACAGGATGTACAGATGGGCATCGATGCTCTATGATGGCGACGTATCAGGGTTGAAAACCTTTTACCTTTTACGAATTAAAACCTTAAGGGGGTTGAAGCATGGAATCTTATTTCTGGTGGACGGAAGAGCAGAAGAAATTCGCAGAGGACGTTCATGCATTCGTCAAAGAGGTGATGCCGAGAGACGCCGAGACGCGATGGACGAGGGAGTTCCCCTGGGACATTTTTCAGAAGATCGGCGAGAAGGGATTTACAGGGGCGGGCATCCCGAAAGAATACGGCGGCCTCGGGTTGGGTGCGACCGGCGCGTGCATCGCAGCGGAGGCGTTCAACCGGATGCCGGGCCCTGGAAGGGCCTTCGTCGGCAACATGCTTGGGGGCCTTCGGCAAATTATTGAATACGGCAGCGAGGAACAGAAAAAAAGTGTTCTCCCGCGCATCGCGAAAGGAGAGCTTGGGGCAATCGTTATCACCGAGCCCTTTGCGGGCACTGATGCGGCAGCGATCGAGACAACGGCAAGGCGCGAGGGGGATGTTTACATATTGAACGGCAAGAAGCGATATATCGTTTCTGCCGGCGTCGCAACAAGGCATATGGTCTATGCCCGCACGAGCGACAACCCGGAAGACATCCGGAGCTACCGCCACCTCACCGCATTCATCGTCGAGAAAGGGGCCCCCGGATTTTCCGTTGAAAAGATCAATGAGATAATCGGGTTTGAAAATATCCAGAACGGCGTATTGAACTTCGACAAGGTACCTGTGCCCGTAGCGAACCGCATCGGTCAGGAAGGGGAGGGGTGGCGGGTAATGACAGCCGGGCTCAACTTCGAAAGGACCCTCATCTCCGCTTCAGTGACAGGCTGGATAGGAGAGCTTTTGAAGAATGCGGTGCCTTATGCGCAGAGGAGGGTTCAGTTCGGCCGGCCCACGATCGATCTGCAGACGAACCAGTTCAAGATCGCCGACCTGATCATCAAGACAAAGATGGCGCGCCTGATGACATACTATACGGCCTACCTCTGGGATCTCGGGGTGGATATCACCGTCGAATCGAATGTGGCCAAGGTCTTTAACTGCGAGTCGGCGATGCAGGCAAGCATCGACGCGATACAGGTAATGGGGGGCGATGGCGTGACGCCTTTTTATCCCCTTGAGGAGATCATGAACGTGGCCAAGGTTGAAAATATCGCCGGCGGCACCATGGAGGCCTGCAGGCTCGTCATCTTCAGGACTGCCATGCGCCAGATGGCAGAAGACCTCAGGATGGTGCGCCGGGTTATCCATCCCGCGCTGGGAGTACCGGTGCCGGTTTCCGGCACATCAGAAAAAGTGAAAGATATCGACGAGGACAAGCTGCTCGCAGCGATCGCGGAAGACTACCGCGTGAACCCGGGCCTTTTCATAAGCCGCGAGGACATCAGGGAGCTTTTTGATGCAGATAGCGCCGTCCTTGACGACCTTCTCATCTCGCTGGAGAAGAAAGGCCTTGTCAGGCTCTACCGGGACAAGAAAGGAATCGCTCTGGCAAAGGCAACCTACGAAGGACTCAACAAGGCCCATCCGCAGGAATACTACAAATGGTTTCCTTCATGGATCGGCAACGGGAAGGACAGGATCTTTTAGAGGAGGTGATGCAGCAAAGGTTCCTGGGGCAGCGTTCCTTTGGGGCACGAAAGCCAGGGAATGATTGACAAAAGGTATTTTTATCGTACAATGGACATAGGCAGCAAAATATAAGAACAAGGGGGTTAGGTATGAAAAGATTTGTTGGTATAATGTTTTTTGTCTTAATTTTTTGTTTTGTCTCGACGATTGCATTTAGTGCGCCTTTGGTTTTAAAAGCGGTCACGGCCTTCCCTAAGAACCATGCCAATAATGATACGGTCCAGATGTTTGTTGATAGGGTAAACCAGCGGTGCAAAGGCCAGGTTGAGATACGGTGGCTTGGCGGACCTGAAGTTACCGCAGCCTTTGACCAGATCACCGCCCTGAAGTCAGGCACCATCGACATGATCCTGTACTATCCTTTCGGCTACATGAAGCAATTGATGCCCGAGGCTGAGGCAAAGGGCCTTTCCGAGCTCGCCGACTGGGAAGAGAGAAGGACAGGCGCATTTGAGCTGTGGGGAGAAATATTTGCAAAAAGGGTAAATGCCAAATATATTGGAAGGCTCCATAATCTGATCCCCTTCATGCTCTATACAAACAAAAAGATCACAAAGCTCGAGGATTTCAAGGGAATGAAGATAAGGGTCATGCCCTTATATGTCCCTTTTATAAAAGCCCTGGGGGCTTCCCCGATCTTGATACCGCCGACCGACATTCATACCGCCATGGAACGAAAGGTAGTGGATGGATTCTGCTGGCCGAGGGTCGGCATGACAAGCTGGGGGCTCCAGGAGGTGACTAAATACATGCTGTTGCCCGGTTTTTTTCAAATGGAACCGGCTACCATGATCAATATGGACAAGTGGAAACAGATCCCCAAAGAGGCACAGGATATAATCATGGACGTTATGAAGGACATGGAATATGTCGCAACCATGCGCCAGATGTTGATCATGGAAAAAGAGGACAATGTCAGGCTAAAGGCGGGCATGGAATTTATTCAGCTGCCGCCCGAAGAGGCCAAGAAGCTCTTAAAGATAATTCATGATGAGACATGGAACTTTGTCCTGAAAAGCGCACCCGAGTACGGCCCGAAACTCCAGAAGGCGTCTTCAAAAAAGGCATTGCCAAAAGGGGCATTTCCCTGGCAGTAGCAATCTGTGTCGAATGTCCGGATACCCCTCTTCGCCTTAGAGGGGTATCCGTCTGCCTTTTCCGCGCATATCGTTACCGGGAGGAAACATGGAACGCAAGGGGATCTTTGACTGGATAATAGAAAGCCTCGCCTATCTTGGCGGCATACTGCTTGGCTGTGCGGTGATCATAAAATTCTGCGATATCATTTTACGGTATTTTTTCAATAAGCCGCTTACCTGGGATATAGAGATCACGGAATATATCCTTTTTGCTTTAGCGTTCTTCGGGGCAGCGTGGCTTTTAAGAGAGGGCGGGCACGTGCGGATCGATGTGCTGGACAGCTTCTTGAGCGAAAAGGGAAAAACGTATCTGCACCTCCTCCATTCCGCGGTCGGGGGCTTGGTTTCAATGATACTGGGCCTGATGAGCTTCATAGCAGGGGCGTACAGCTATCGCGACGGGCTCAAGGTGGTAAAGATCTATACGATCGGCAAATACTACTTTCTTTTCATCGTTTCCCTTGGATTCTTTTTGCTGTTTGCAGAATTCCTTCGTCAGTTCGCCGCCGGCATCCGCAAGATCAAAAGTAAATCCACGGAAGAAGGAGCCGAATAGATGGAATGGTATATACCCTTTGCAATAATACTGGGCAGCCTTGTGCTTCTCATGATGCTCGGCTTTCCTATTTTCATTTCATTTACGATCATCAATATCGTCGGGATATATTTTTTCTGGGGCGGCGCTGACGGCCTTATGCAGCTCTCCCACACCATCTTTTCATCGATCAGCAATTTCGTGCTTTTGCCTGTGCCCGTCTTCATCCTGATGGGCGAGCTGATCGCACGGTCAGGCATTTTTAAATATACCATTGAAACGCTGGACAAATGGATAGGGGGCTTGCGCGGCAGGCTGGCGCTCCTTGGCGTCGGCAGCGCTACGATATTTGCCGCCCTGAGCGGTTCCGCGCAGGGGACAACGGCCATGCTGGGGAGCATACTGCTCCCGGAGATGTATCAAAGGGGGTATAAAAAATATTTTGCCGTCGGTTCATGCTTTGCCGGCGCCCTGGCGATGATCATCCCCCCAAGCGCCTTTGCGGTAATCCTCGGGGCGCTTGCAGAGGTCTCCATCGGCAAGCTCCTCATAGGGGGGATCATCCCCGGCCTGGTCCTGGCGTTCTGCTATGTGGCCTACATCATCATTGCGTCCAAAGTGGACCCCGGCATTGCCCAGGATTATTCGGCGCAGAAGTACTCATGGCCTGACAAGATCATGAGCTTTGTAAAATACGTGCTGCCCTTCGGAAGCATTATGTTCCTGGTGACCTGGCTGATCTTCTTCGGCTTCTGCACCCCTACGGAATCAGCCGTGCTCGGTACGGCAGGAAGCATAGTGCTGATCTTCTGCTATAGAAAGATGAGCTGGGGCGTCGTGAAGGAATCTTTCGTGAATACGGTAAAGATCACAATAATGATGTTTATGATATTGACCGGCGCCACCGCCTTTGGCCAGCTTCTGGCATATACGGGCGCAAGCCAGGGCCTCTGCGAGTTTGTGGTAGGCTACAACCTTTCTCCTCTTTTAAGCGTTTTGATAATGCAGGCATTAATCCTCGTCCTGGGCTGTTTTATGGAGCAGGTCTCGATCCTCATGGTTACCCTTCCCATCTTCATGCCGATCGTACGGTCCCTTGACATCAACGCCCTCTGGTTCGTCATCCTCATCTTGCTCAACATGGGCGTGGCAATGAAGAGCCCTCCCTTCGGATTGACGCTTTTTGTGATGCAGGGGGTGGCGCCAAAGGGCACGAGCATCAGGGACATCTACCTGGGCGCGACCGTGTTTATCATCTGCGACCTCATAGGCCTGCTCATTGTCTTTTTCTTCCCTCAACTCGCATTGTTTTTGCCGGGTTTCATGAAGTAAATGGAAAGGAGAATGAAAACATATGTCAAGAAAATTGGTGCTCAAGGAGCTGTCCCGCTACAATACCGGCATCTACGCCGACATCATCTACAGGAACGCGCTCCTCTACGCCGACGAGATGGCGATCAAGTGCGGCGGCGAGTCGGTAACTTTTGCGCAGTTTAACGACCGCGTCAATGCGCTGATCCATGCCTTGCAGTCCATGGGCGCCAGGAAAGGCGATGTCCTCGGCATCCTCTCGTGGAACTGCCTCGAGTACGCTGATGCCTATGGCGCGGCGATGAAGTTCGGCTTCATCTCCTCGCCCTTCAACCCGAGGCTGCAGGATAACGAGCTCGACTATCTCATCAACTACTCAGAGTGCAGCACCCTCTTCATAGGCCCGGAGCTTGTCGAACTTGTCAACCGCCTGCGGCCGCACATACCGAAGGTGAAGAACTTCATCTCCTTCGGCGCCGCAGATATCCCGGGAATGGCCTCCCATCGCACCCTCCTTGAAACTTTTCCGAAGGATGAGCCCGATGTGGATGCCCGGGAAGACGACCCCGTCTTTCTTTTTTATACAAGCGGCACCACAGGCGTTCCGCGCGCTGCCCTTTACACCTTCGAGCGGGCCATGGATGATACAAGGCGTTTCCCCACGGCCATGAGCTTAGAGCAGGGGGACAAGCACGTCCAGATCATGCCCTTATTCCATATCGGGGGCACAAAAAATTTCTGGGGATACTTCTATGCGGCCGGCAGCAACGTCATCATGCCCCAGATATCCTTCGATCCGGCCGCGACGCTTCAGACGGTCCAGGACGAAAAGGCTACCGACATCCACATAGTGGCTACGCACCTCGCTGCCTTTCTTGCCCTGCCCGACGTTGACAAATATGACCTTTCAAGCCTGAAGCGCATGTTTTACGCTGCCTCGCCGATGCCCGTGGAGCTCCTGAAGCGGGGCATGGAAAAATGGGGTCCTATCTTCATGCAGTTCTATGGCGGGACCGAAGACGGGCCGAATGTCACCGTGCTCTCGAAGAAGCAGCACGACGTGGTGAACAGGCCCCCTGAAGAACAGAAGATCCTTGCGTCCTGCGGCTTTCCTCACATCGGCGTCCACGTGAGGATCGTCGATGACCACGATAACGATGTGGAGCCCGGCGTGGTGGGAGAGATCATCGTGAAAAGCAAAGGGATCCCGAAGGAGTGGTGGCACAGGCCTGAAGAGACCGCCGAAACCTTCCTGAACGGCTGGGTGCACACGGGAGACATGGGGCGGTATGACGAGAAGGGCTACATCTACATCGTGGACAGGAAGAAGGACATGATCGTCACAGGGGGAGAGAACGTCTATCCCCGCGAGGTAGAAGAGGTCCTCTACCAGCATCCCGCTGTGCAGGAGGCCACTGTCTTCGGCATCCCTGACGACTACTGGGTGGAAAAGGTCCACGCCGTGGTGGTCTTGCGGCAGGGGGCTGATGCATCTGCCGCGGAGCTGATAAGCTTCTGCAAAGAAAGGCTTGCCAAGTATAAGGCCCCGAAGTCGGTTGAATTTGCCGGCGCCCTCCCCAAAACCCCGTCAGGAAAGATATTGAAGCGCGAGCTGCGGGATAAATATTACGCAGGGAGGGAGAGGAAGGTATAGGCTCAGACAGCGGCATGCTGATCCGCATCAAGACAACGGTGAATATCCCCGAAATACCCTCTGAAGTAGAGATGGAAACAGGCACGCTACGGGATCTTTTTAAGAAAGTCTTTGGCGGCACCCATTTTGCGAATGACGTTATTGACCCCCACACGGGCGATATAGATCTGGACAGCCTTTTCGATGTACGCCTGAACGATGTCTCTTATCTTGCCCTTTCACAAGGCCTGGATACCGGGCTGTGCGACGGGGATACGGTTTTATTGTCTTTAATCCTGCTCGGCGGCGGATAACTTCGTTAGCATTTCCTCCTTCTGTGCATTTTGGATACAGTCGATGATCTTTGGCGTGTCGGCGGAGCGACACTATTCCCCTTCCCCCCGCGGGAGAGGATAGGGTGAGGGGGCATGATCATGCCGCTTCTATCCTCTGATACCCCACCGCGTGCTGCGGGGTAGTTCATTTGCTGGCTGCTTAAGCCATTGGCTGTGGCACGTTAATTGCTTTTTAATGTACCTGTTTTCACATATCGCAAGCCAATGCAGGAGGATGCCCAATGAGCACAAAACATCAATTTCAGACCACGAGAACCTTGATCAACAGGAACGCTTCGCTGTATCCGGACAAGCTTGCCATGAAAGAGTTTGAGACCGGAAAAAGCTGTACCTTCAGCCAACTGAGGAAAAGGGCAATGAAGATCAGCAGCGCTTTGTATGGCCTCGGCGCGAACAGGGGCGACAGGGTGGGCATCATGAGCCAGAACAGCTATGAATACGCGGAACTGATCCTCAGCGTGCCCTCGTCAGGGCTGATATTTGTGCCGGTCAATTTCAGGCTCGCAGGGCGGGAGATGGCAGGCGTCCTTTCCGACGCAGAGCCTGTCATCCTCTTCGTCGAAGAGCAGTATGTCAAAACTGCGCAGGAGATAAAAAACGAGATCCCTTCAGTCAGGGAGTATATTCATATCGGGCCGAAGGAGAGCAGGCCGGAAGGCTGGCGCGGCTACGAAGAGATCATCCAGGGTGCTGTCGAAGCCGGGTGGGAAGGCCCCGTCTTTGAAGACGACATCGCCATGCTCATGTACACAAGCGGCACAACCGGGTCTCCAAAGGGGGTCATGCAGACCCACCGCAACCTGTACCATTGCGGCCGTACCTGCGGGTTCAATAACCGGGTTCTCACGGAAGACATCGGCTTCACGGTCTGCCCGATGTATCACGTGACAGCGGCAACTTCTCTTTTGGGCCCCTTTTATATGGGGGCGACAAGCATACTTTTCCAGAAATGGGACGCTGAGGCCCTTTTCCGGGCAGCCCACGAGGAGCATATCGTTGCGGGGATGCTTGCGACGCCCATGGTCAGGATGATCCTCGAGGCCTGGGCTGTGCTGAAAGGGAAATACGACATATCGTGCATGAACAAGCTCTGGTTCGCGGGAGCCGGCATTATCCCTTCCGTCTATAAACAGTTCATCGATACCTTCGGCAATATCCTGGGAGAGCATCACGGAACAACGGAGACAACGGGCCTTACCACAAACCTTTCCGTGAGGGACATCGCACATGAGCTTACCGATGACAACCTGAGGATACTGGAGTCCTGCGGCAAAGACGGCTATGACTGCGAAATAGAAATCGTCGATGACAACGACAACCTCGTTATCCCGCCGGGAGCAGGCGAGATGAGGGTGCGCGGGATGGGCACCTCCCTGGGGTACTGGCGAAAGGAAGAACAGACGAAAAAGGCCTTCAGGAACGGCTGGTTCTACACGGAAGATATCTGCCACGTCGACGAAAAGGGCTATGTCTACATTATCGACCGCAAGAAGGACATGATCATCACCGGCGGCGAGAACGTCTATCCGGCTGAGATCGAAAAGGTCATCAACGAACATCCTGCGGTAAAGGAATCGTCGGCCATCGGCGTTCCCCACCCTGTGTGGGGCGAGGCGGTCGCTGCGATCATTGTACTGAACGAAGGGGCGCAGTTTTCCGAGAGCGAGGCCATCAAGTACTGCAAAGGAAAGATCGCAGGCTACAAGGTCCCTAAATTCGTCTATTTTATCGCTGAAATGCCCCGCAATTCCGCGGGCAAGATCTCAAAACCCGAATTAAGAAGGCAATTCGGCTCATAGAAGAGAAAGGGCTGTGGCCGAAAACAACCTTAGTTTTTTCCAACAAACATGATATATGGTATAATGAATGCCGAACCTGTCACATATAGCGTTTCACATGTAGTAAACGAGCACAGTTGTTTCATTTTGATACAATTCTTGTTCAGCATGTGTGGTGGCGCCTCTTTGCGATACACGATATTTATCCAAAAAAACGTGTGTTTCAACGGTGCCGCAAAATGGTACTTAAATTGCATAATATTGTCCGTTGAGATAAAAGGTAAAACCGAGGTGCGAAGAACATGTTGACACAAGCAAGCCCCAAAGCTTTGGTGTGTATCCAGTGCGGCAAATGTACCGGAAGCTGTCCTGAATCAGGCAAGACGCTTTTTAATATAAGGATGCTCGTTCGGAAAAAACAGTTTCAGGCCGCGGTTGAGGAATCGCTTCCCTGGTACTGCACATCCTGTGGGGCCTGCACGATCAGGTGCCCGAGAGATGTGAAGCCTTCCGAAGTAATTATTGAGATGAGATCAGCGCTCATAGAAAACGGATCGGTGCCCCTGGCGCTCCAGAAGGCCCTCGAGAACACCTTCGTGCAGAAAAACCCCTGGGGGCGCTCCCGCAATAAACGGGCGGCTTGGGCAGAGAAGCTCGATTTTGAGGTCCCTCACATATCAGCAACAGAATCAAAGCGGCTCCTTTTTGTTTGTTGTATCCAGGCATATGACCCGCGATGCATGGTGATCCCTGTGAACGTTGCAAATATCCTTAACAAGGGCGGGGTCGAGTTCGGCGTCCTCGGCGAAGAGGAGGCGTGCTGCGGCAATGAGATCAGGAGGGTGGGAGAATTCGGTCTTTTCGAAGAACTTCAGGAAGAAAACATCACAAATTTTAAAGAATACGGGGTAAAAGAGATAATCGCCCTATCACCCCACTGTATGAATGCACTTAAAAAAGAATATGGCGACCTGGGAATCAAGGTAGTCCACTATACAGAGCTTTTAGCCCCGATGATCAAGGAAGGCTCCATCGCTCTCAAGGGGTCGTATAATAAAAAGGTCATCTACCATGACCCCTGTTTCCTGGGGAAACAGAACGGCATCTTCGACGAGCCAAGGGATATACTGAAATCTGTTGAAGGTCTTGATTTTCTCGAATTTTCGAGGTCGAGAGAGAACTCGATGTGCTGCGAAGGCGGCGGCGGAAGAATGTTTTTCGAGGTGGAGGCCACATACCAGAGAAATGCCGAAGTGCGCACCCAGGAGGCGGTGGACAAGGGCGCTGAAGTGATTGCAACGAGCTGCCCTTTCTGCGTTATGACCCTTGAGGACCCTGCTACAGAAAAAGGCATACTTGTGAGAGAACTTTCAGAGATACTGACGGAGGTGTTATAAGATGAATCTTATAGTTTTTACCAAAAGAGTACCTGCAACGCAGGAGGAAGAGCTCCGGATCACGGGTGAGGGGAAGGCGGTTGATCTGTCAAAAGTGCCTTTCAAGGTAAACGATTGGGACAATTACTCAATAGAAGAGGCGGTTCGCATTGTTGAAAAATCAGGGGGCGCCGTAACGGCAGTCTCCATCGGAGATGCCGAATCGGACGAAGTTCTGAGAAGGTCTATTGCCATGGGTGCGAAGGACGGCTTCCTCATTGAGACAGGAGATGTTCTCCACGACCCGAATGCGCGGGCGACGTTGATGCAGAATTTCCTGAAAAAAGAAAACGTCCCTTTTGATGCGATCTTTACCGGCGTACAGTCTGAGGACGACCAGTTTGGAGCTGTAGGCGGCATCCTTGCCGCCAAACTGGGGCTTCCCTTTGTGTCTATGGTTATTGGTATCGACGCGACTGAAAGTGACCATCTTATAGTAAGAAGAGAGCTTGAAGGCGGCCTCCAGGAGCGGGTGAAAGTTATGCTTCCCTGCGTTGTATCCATACAGACAGGGATCAATGAGCCCAGGTATGTCTCCATCATGGGAGTACGAAAGGCCTCAAAGGTTGAGCGCAAGGTCTTTAAAGCAGCAGGCTACCAGGAGAATGTGGTGAACAAGATAGAGGTAGTAAAATGGGTATATCCGCCGAAAAAGGCCGGGGCTACAATCTTAAGCGGTGAACTGGACGGCATGTGCAAAGAACTGCTTGGAATCCTGAAGGAGAAGGGGGTGTACCAATGAGTTATGTACTCGTTGTAGCAGAGGTAAGGCGAGGGATATTTGAAGAGAGGAACCTGGACTCTATCGGTTTGTGTGCCCTACTCGGAAAAGACGCGATCCTTTTAATCCCGGAAGGTGATTATGGAATGAACGAGCAGCTTGTCAACGGGCTGGTCAGGGTAAAGACAGAAGAAGCTTTATTTCTCAACCCCCTTAACATGGTGAATATCCTTGAAAAGGTTATGGCTGCCCGTGGAAAACCAGATATGATCGTTTTTACGAATTCCGCTTCAGGGATAGAGCTTGCCTCGTACGCTGCCGGGCACTTTAATCTTCCCGTCATTACCGACGTGAACGGCTATGACAAGGAACGGGGCATTTTCTTCAAAAGCTATTATTCAGACAAGATCTTCGGCGAGTTCCGTCCGTCGGGAGAAGGAACCTTTATCATTACCGTGCGAAGCGGCAGCTTTAAGGAAAATGCAGCCGGGAAGGGCTCCGCACCTCCCGCTGAGGCGATCGAGGATGTTGCTGCGAACGCCGCGCGCACCTTTGTTGAATATGTTGAAGAGGAAAAGACCGACGTCGATATCACAAAGGCCGAGTTCCTGCTCTCCCTGGGAAGAGGGATCGGCAACAAGGATGAAATACCTGATTACGAGGAGCTTGCAGGGCTTCTCAAGGCCGTCATCTCCGGTTCAAGGCCGGTCATCGACAAACTGTGGCTTCCCAAGGCAAGGCAGGTCGGTACGTCGGGCAAGACGGTAAAGCCCAAGGTATATCTCGCCATGGGAATAAGCGGCGCCTTTCAACACATTGCCGGGATGAAAGATTCAAGCTGTATCATAGCGGTGAACAAGGATCCTGAAGCGCCTATCTTCCAATATGCCCATTACGGGATCATTGCCGACATCCATAAGGTAAGAGACGCGCTGAAAGGAATACTGAAGGGTTAGAAAACGGTTCAAGGTTAAAAACACTGAACGCAGAACATTGAACATATAAATATATGGTTGAAAGTAAAATGGATGATTATCAATCGCAGGAAAAACATGTTCTCGTAATAGGCGGCGGCATCGGCGGCATCACGGCCGCCCTTGAGCTTGCCTCGTGCGGGGTCAAGGTGACCATGCTTGAGGAAGGCCCGTCCATCGGCGGAAGGATGATACAGCTCGACAAGACCTTCCCCACCCTTGACTGCGCCACCTGCGTCCTTTCACCCAAAATGGTGGAGGTGTCGCTCGACAAGAACATTGAGATCCTCTCCTGGGCAAAGCCGCTCGCGGTAAAGAAAAAAGGAAAGGGTTTTCAAGTTACTATCTTCAAAAAGACACGCTATATCGATATCAAGAAATGCACTGCCTGCGGTTCCTGCTCCACGGGCTGCCCTGTTGTCATGAAGAGCGAGTTCAACATGAATACGGGGCCGCGAAAGGCGATCTATATCCCTTTTCCGCAGGCCATACCCAACAAGGCAAGCATCGACAAGCGTGAAGACCGGCCATGCAAGGCAGCCTGCATTGATGCATGCCCTATTCATACGAACGTCCTCGGGTACCTGAAGCATATCAGCGAGGGCCGTTTTAAAGACGCCTACATGCTTATCAGGGCGACAAACCCCTTTCCCTCGGTGTGCGGGAGGGTTTGCTATGCACCGTGCGAAGGAGCGTGCAACAGGGGGCAGATGGATGATCCCCTTGCGATCCGCGACCTGAAGCGCTTTGCAGTGGATCAGTTTGATGTGGATTCCCTTGAGATCCCCCAGATAACGAAGACAGAGAAAAAGGTGGCTGTCATCGGCGCCGGGCCTGCAGGCCTTTCCTGCGCTCACGATCTTGCCGTAGAAGGCCACGACGTAACGGTTTTTGAGGCGCTCCCTGAGCCTGGCGGCATGCTGCGCTATGCCATACCTGAATACAGGCTTCCCAAAGAGGAGCTGAGAAAAGAGATCGGCTACATCGAGAAGCTTGGAGTCAAAATACGATGCGGAACCGAGATAGGCAAAGACATAACCCTCGACACAATAAAAAATGATTTCAATGCGATCTTCATAGGCACCGGCGCACCGAAGGGGCTGCCTCTCGGCGTGGAAGGGGAAGACCTCCCCGGCGTTATCGATGGCATTCGATTCCTCCGCGCAGTCAATAGCGGCGAACCGGTGAAGGCCGGGAAGAGTGCGGCCGTTATCGGCGGAGGCAACACCGCCGTTGACTGTGCGAGAACAGCGAAACGCCTTGGCAGTGAGTCCGTAAAACTCATCTACCGGAGAACCCGCGATGAGATGCCTGCTGCCCACGAAGAGATAGAGGCCCTTCTTCACGAAGGTATCGAGATACAATTTCTCACAACACCGGTACATTTCTACGGAGAAGGCGGAAAGCTCGCCGGAATGGAATGCATCCGCATGGAGCTTGGCGAGCCCGATACAAGCGGCCGCAGGCGGCCTGTTCCTGTTAAGGGCTCTGAGTTCTCTACGCCTGCTGATTCCGTTATCACAGCCCTTGGCCAGGCAACGCAGACCTCTTTTACGGAGGGGATCGGCGTATCGTTGGCAAAGAACGGCACGATCGTGGTTGATCCCTTGACAGGGGCAACCAATATTGAAGGGGTGTTCGCGGGCGGCGACGTCTATACAGGGCCCGCCTATGTGGTTGACGCCATTGCCGCGGGCCAGAGGGCAGCCAGATCGATAACCCGCTACCTGAAAGGCGAAGAGATAATAGCAGCAAACATGAGAAAGGCGCCGGAAAAGCTTACGGAAACGGAAGTAGCCGGGTTGAAGGGAAAATACCCCAGGCTGGAAAGAATCTCCATGCCGGAGAAAAGTGCAGAAGAAAGGGTCACGAATTTTGGCGAGGTGGCCATCGGATACGGCCCGGCAGATGCAATGGCCGAAGCGTCGCGCTGTCTTGCCGGTCAGATAGAAGGATGCATCCAGTGCGGGGAATGTGAAAGGCTGTGCGAGGTCGGGGCGATCGATCATACAATGCGGGATGAGATCGTGGAGCTGGAATATGACAGCATCGTCCTTGCCCCCGGCTTTGACCTTTACGACCCCACTGAAAAGAGAGAGTACGGGTACGGTACGCTGGAAGGGGTTATAACTGGGATGGAGTTCGAACGGTTGTCTTCGGTCACCGGTCCGACAGGCGGCGATATTCTGTTAAAGGGGAAGGTCCCGAAACGATTCTATTTTATCCAGTGTGTCGGGTCGAGAGACAGACAAAGTGGAGCACGTTATTGTTCCAGGGTATGCTGTATGTACACGGCAAAACACGTCAATATAATACTGGACAGGATCCAGGACACGGAAATTTATGTGTCATATATAGATGTAAGGGCCTACGGCAAGGGTTATGAAGAGTTCTATAAGACAACCCAGGAGAGAGGCGCCATTTATATACGGGGTGTCCCCGGAGAGATAACGAAAACCGAAAACGGACTCCTGGTCAGGGTGGAGGACATGTTTAGCAGTGAGGTACGCGAGATAGAAGTGGATATGGTTATTCTCGCAACCGGGGTAAGGCCCCGCAAGGGAATCGAAGAACTTTGCAGCATCATGTCGCTGGAGAGGGACGAATACGGCTTCATCAGGGCGGACTCGATCAATCCGTCAAGGACGAATGTGGAAGGCATCTTCGTTTGCGGCATGGGCTGCGGCCCGAAAGACATCCCCGATACCGTTGCCTCCGGCGGAGAAGCGGCGGCACGGTGCATGGAGTATATAAACCATTGAAAAAACTGAAAAAAAATAAGTCCAATAAGTCGTATAGGACCTATAAAAAGAGGTTCTTTACATGAAGACCGGGATCTTCATCTGCCATTGCGGGCATAATATCAAGCACACCGTTGACGTGAAGAAGCTGAGCGAATACTTCAAGACATTTCCGAACGTAACCGTTTCACGGGATTATGTCTTTGTATGCTCCGAGCCGGGTCAGGACATGATCAAGGATGCCATTGAAAAAGAAGGGCTCGACCGCGTCATTATCGCATCCTGTACGCCCTCGCTCCACGGGCCGATGTTCAAGGATGTGCTGAGGAAGTCAAATCTTAATCCGTTCCTCTTGAGAAGGGTCAGCATCAGGGAGCACTGCGCCTGGGTCGGCAATGACGTGGAGGCCAACACCGAAAAGGCCAAGAGGCTTATACTGGCGGGACTTTATTCCTCAGCTCACTACGTACCCCTTGAGGAGAAGATCGTCGATGTGCAGAAGTCTGCCCTTGTCGTCGGCGGCGGTGTATCGGGATTAAGCGCAGCAATATTTCTTTCCAAGATGGGCATGCATGTTTATCTTGTAGAAAAAAAGGCTGAGCTGGGCGGACATGTGAGGACGCTCAAGAGCGTGTGGCCCGCAGGGAAAGACGGCAAAAGCATTGTCGGCGATATGGTCAGAGAGCTGGAAGAGCAGGAAAACGTCGAGATATTTACTTCAACAACTATTACCGGCCTTGAGGGTTTTTTCGGCAACTACGCCGTGACGCTTGACACCCCGCAAGGCGAAAAGAAGCTTACCGTCGGCGGAGCGGTCTTGGCCATAGGTTTTTCACCTTTTGATCCGGGCATAAAGCCTGAATTGCATTATGGTAAAGATGAAAGAATTATCACAACCCTTGAGTTCGAGAACAACTCAGACGCCTTGCAGCTTCCTGAAAAGCCGAGGGTTGCCATACTCCATTGTGTCGGGTCGCGCGATGAGCAGATAGGAAAGGTTTACTGTTCAAGGGTGTGCTGCGTGAACGCCTTGCGTGTAGGAAATGCGCTTAAAGATAAGTACAAGGATTCCTATGTGGAGTCTTTTTACATGGATGTAAGGGCCCATCCCAAAGGCGGAGAAGAATTCTTCGAGGATACCCAGGAAAAGGGCGTTCTTTTCACGAGGGCGAACGTAGGAGAAATAGTCCCTACACCTACGGGTGTCATTATTCGCGGAGAGGACACGCTTTTTGGTGAAACCTTCGAGAGAGAGTTCGATCTTGTTGTTTTATCCATCGGGATGTCCTCTCCTGAGGACTGCAAGCTGGTTGCGAATACCTTCAAGATAGCCCTTGACAAGGATAACTTCTTCATGGAGGCCCATATTAAGCTCCGGCCTTTCGATACCGCCGTGAAGGGCATCTTCATTGCAGGGACATGCTCGGGCCCCAAGGATGTCGAGGAGTCAATAAATCACGGAAGGGCTTCGGCGGTCAAGCTTTTCGGGCTGTTGAACCTCGGCTATACTTACGTAGACCCTTTCATCTCATATGTTGATCCCAAGAGGTGCAGCGGCTGCAGGATGTGCGAGCATGCGTGTTTTTCAAATGCAATTAAATATGATGAGGAAAAGAGGGTTGTCCATGTTGAGGAGGCCGCCTGCATGGGCTGCGGACTCTGCAATGCTACCTGTCCATCATCGGCAATAAGCCTCAAGGGCTATATCGACCCCATGATCGACGATGAGATCAGCGGATTTACGGAGGCAATTTAGATACAGCTTATAGCTCATGGCTGATAGCTGACAGCCAAAGCTGCTACAGAATAGAAACAAAGGAGTTTAAATGATAAGGAGACAAGATGCCTGAAGAGACAGGAAACAAAAATCCGGAGATAGTAGGATTCTGCTGCTCGTATTGTACATTCAAGGCGTCCGAGATGGCGGGAAGCCTGAGGATGAAGTATCCTGAAGGGATAAAGGTTATCGAGGTCCCCTGTTCAAGCAGGGTTGACCCGGCCTTTATTATCAAGGCAATAGTCGAGGGCGCCGACGGTGTTTTTGTTTCCGGCTGCCACCCGGGGGACTGCCACTTTATCAAAGGCAATTTCTATACCCGCCGTAAGATAGCGGCTTTAAAAGAGATGTTTGATGCCTTTTCCATGAAGGACAAGCTCCGGCTTTTCTGGGTAAGCGCCTCAGAGGCGCGGCGCTTTATCGATAAGGTGACGACTTTCTATAACGATATAAAGGAAAAGAACAATGAAAGGGAAAAAGCTTAAGAGCGGAGAGATCGAAAATGCTCTCAACCAGTTCCTGAAGGATGAACAGCACCTGGTCCTTGGATTCAAAAAGGGTGAAAGCGGCGTCAGCCACCAGCTATTTAAGGGTGCTCTCGATCATTACTCTCTGGTAAACCCCGTTTTCGGATCAAATGCGGCCTTATACCTTCGCCGGCTATTTTCCAAAGGATTGAAGGTTATGCTCATGCTAAGGCCCTGCGAGATACGGGCCTATGTGGAGCTCGTCAAACTGACCCAGATTGAGCGGGAAGATGTCGTAGCTGTATCCATTGATTGTTTCGGTACAGTATCCTCAAAAGAAAAGAAAGATGACGTGCCTGTTGAGGCCGACAAATTGACCGGCTATTTCAAGGATAAGGATTCCATGCGGTGGGCCTGCAGCGTGTGCCGCGAAAGAAGAGGGGTTGTAGGAGACGCCGGGGTAAGGATCGATAAGTCCGGCGATTTCTGGATGGTCCCCTATACGGAAAACGGGGAAGACCTGGTTTCCGGTATAGAAGGGGAATTCGAAGAGGCTCCTGCAGATATGCTCATCGCGGAGAGCGCGAAGACGGATAAGTTCCAGGTAGATATGGGAACTTTCAATAAAGACTTTGAAAAGTGCATCATGTGCATGAACTGCAGGGATATGTGCCCTGTCTGCTACTGCATCGACTGCGTCTTTAACGGGGACGAATATCTTCCCAAGGGCGACGCCCTTCTCAACAAGGTTTTCCGGACCGGTTCGACGCAAATGCCGAGGGGGAAAGATCTTTTTCATCTCATAAGAATGTACCATGTATCCCAGACCTGTGTGGGCTGCGGGGCCTGCGAGGAGGCCTGCCCTCAAGGCATTCCCCTGACAAAGTATTTCAAGGGCGTATCCGAGAGGCTCCAGGGCGTATTCTCTTACATGTCGGGACGAAGTTTTGACGAGCCTATCCCCTATGTTACATTTCTCGAGGATGAACTGAAAGACGCAATGGATTAGAAAAAGGATATCAAATGCGCAATAAAGTCGATACGGGCAAGCGATAGATGATAAAAGAAAAAGATCATGAAATAGTTTTCAAGTACACCGGCTACCGGCGGGAGGATTTTTCGGTTTGTCTGGGATGCAAGATCTGTGCATCCGTGTGCACCGTCAACGACCTCGCACAGAACGTCAACCCGCAGGAGCTCCTTATGAAGCTCTTTGTTGGAGAAAAGATTGAAGACGATCATCCCCTCGTCCGCTACTGTACGAGCTGTTATCGCTGCACCACGGCCTGTCCCTGGCAGATAAGGATACCCGAGGTGGTACGGGCCGTGAAGGAATCGCTTGGCATGGAATCCCGCTTTGAAAAGGCGTTCAAGAAATCTCTTAACATCTGGGGCCGGGTATATGAGCCCTTTGTGGTGGCCATGACGGCGCTCGACCTCCTGAAGGGCGGCTATATAAAGTATATGCCGAAATGGATGGGGTATGCGGGCTTTCACCTCCCCCATAAGGTTAAAAGAATAAAGCCTACGAGCGCTCCAAAGGGATTGAACCCTTCTGAAGAAGGCAGGTCATGATGGAATACGGATATTATCCCGGGTGCTCGCTCACCGGCTCAGCAAAAAGGCTTGATCAGGGCGTCAGGCAGCTATGTAAAAAGCTCGGCCATATCCTCACGGAGATACCTGACTGGAACTGCTGCGGCGCTCTGGAATACGGAGACAGAAATGAACTGGTGAGCATCTCAGGGGAAAACCTGGAAAAGGCGCGAGGCATGTGCAAAGAGATCGTTGTCCCCTGCCCTGCCTGCTATAAAAACCTGAAAGATGCCGACCCCGACAGGTCGTTCAATATCCTGAGCCCCCTGGAGCTTCTGAGCGTTGAGAATCTGTCACAAATACAACAAAAGAGGGATCTCAAGGGCCAGGTCTTCTTTCCCTATTACGGCTGCCTGCTCATGAGGCCTGAAGGGAACTCCATTAAAAACAGGAATATCATGGAAGATGTGATAAGCGCCTTCGGCGGCGAAGTGAACGGCGAGAACATGAAGGACCGTTGCTGCGGGGGCAACCAGCTCTTCCTTAACAAATGGGCCACCGAGAAGCTTTCAACGCTTATCCTCGGCAAGACCAAAGGGACTGTCGTTGTCTTCTGCCCCTTCTGCCACATGGCAATGAAGACCTTCGCCGAGGGCAGAAAGGTTATTTATCTCACGGACCTTCTACTCTATGTCATGGGGGAGAATAATTCCTTATGAATATACTGATAATAGGCGGAGGGATAAGCGGCGTTATGGGAGAGCGCAAAGGTATATGAATATCTTGATAATAGGCGGAGGGATAAGCGGCATATCGGCAGCGAAGGTTGCCCTTGGAGAGAAACAGGATGTAACGATCCTCGAATCAACCCCTGAGCCGGGTGGGCTCATGGCCCGTATAGCCAACTGCCGGGTAGGGTTCAAGACCTTTTTCGACGAGATCCGGGACAACAAGCACCTGACCGTGATCAGCGACGCAAAGATAGTCAAGGCGGCGAAAAAGGATAATGGGTTTGTGATAACGCTTAGCGACGGACGGACGTTGACAGCCGATAAGGTGATCATCGCTGCCGGCCTTGCCCCCTATGACCCCGTCGAATACAAGGGAAAGAGGGTCCTCACAAGCCTTGAGTATGACGCTGTTATCGATCAGCGGCAGGGCGAGCTGCCCCCCGATTTCAACAAGATCGGCTTTTTTCTTTGCGTTGGCTCCCGTTCGAAAGATTACCCCCTCTGTTCGTCGGTCTGCTGCTCCTATACGCTCCGTGAGGTAAAATGGACGCTCCAGAGGGCGAAGCCGGAGATTACCGTCTTTTACAACGACCTCAGGTTCTTTGGCCAGGAATTCTATATGGAGAAGGCCTTCAGGAACACAGGGGTGAGGTTTGTGAGGGCAAATTCCCGGTACTTCGAAGAGGATGAGGAAGGCGTCACGGTCCGGTATTATGCGGGCGGGCAGTTGAAAGAGGAGCGCTTCAATTATGCCGTCCTTGCCATCGGGCTTCGTCCCAACCCGCAGCTCGCGGAGTTAAGCCGCATGTTCGGCTTCTCGTTGAATGAATACGGATTCGTCAATGAAAAGTCGCCCCTTCAAACTGATGTGGAAGGCGTTTATGTCTCCGGCGGCGCGCTTGAGCCCATGAACATAAAGGATTCTATCCTCACGGGTTTTGGCGCAGGGCTGCTGTCTGTCAAAGGCCCGGAGGTCCCCGCAAAAGCCGAAGGACAGGACGAGCGCCTTTATCGTGAAGACGAGCCTGAATTTGTCCTTTCCGATGGAGATGCCACCACCTGCCTCTTCTATCTGGGGACAGAAGATCCTGGCAACGGCATATTCTACGAATTCGTTTCCTCAAAGTTCATTGAGGCGGCGAGAAATTTGAAAAAGGCAGGGAAGGCTGTATATGTGCTGACGAGAAACATGGTCACCCCTTCCTACGGCGAGGTCGTCTATGAAGAGGCAAGGCGGGAAGGAGTTGTGTTCGTCCATCTCGAGGAAGACGAAGCCGTCGCCTTCGACGGGAATCAGGTTCGCATCGCAAGGGAGGGGCGCGAACTTACCTTCAGCGCGGATAAGGTTATCCGTTTCGACGATTATGCAGAACTTTTCAAGGACAGGGAATATCTCTCCCTTTACAGGTCTGAGCCTCAGATCAGATGGTCTCCAACGAAATGGGGCAGAAAGAAATACCACATAGGGTTCATCAGGCACCCGAGGGAAAAAAGATGGGAGGGGAGGGAGGTTCTCGGCGCCCTTGGAGAGATCCTCCTCGACAAGGAAGAGGAACGGATCCTCCCTGAAGTGAATGAGGAGCGCTGCAGCGGCTGCGGCTCCTGCAAGGATGCCTGCCCGCATAGCGCCATCGAGATGCTGATCCGGGAAAAACAGCTTGCCATCTTCGGGCCCGTGACGTCCTCAGGGGTTCCTATCGCCCACGTAAAAGAAGATACCTGCGTGGGGTGCGGGCTTTGCGCCTCGACCTGCCCATCGGATGTGATCGCATTCTCCGAGAAACCACCGGCCCCGTGATACCTTAAAAGCTGAGCGAAACGCCCGTAAGGCGTGAGGCGTAAGGCGGAAATGAACATCTGTTCAATATTCTCTGCTCAATAATGAACTACACCGCCACAAGCTGCGGGGAATCATCCGGATTGAAAGACCATATCGCATTGGTTGACAAAGACAGCTCGTTGCGCTATAAAAAACAGGATATCGTGAAGAATAAACCAGTCTTCTTGACCGCTACGATTCTCGCACTTTTCCTTGTCATTGCATGCCTGCCGTCCGCTCTTTCATCGGAGGTCACCACCTGTGTGCAATGCCACACCAGCGACCGGATCCTGAAAAGCCTCTATAAGCCGCCGCAGATCGATAACTCCGAAGGAGAAGGGTGAGCGGGCACCCCTCCGTCCGTGCCGGCGGATCAGATGTACAAGGCGTTCCTGGTCGACAAAGCCCTCATTGGGAAAGATATACATTTTGAGGAAAGCTGCAGCTCCTGCCATAAGGGAAATGAAAAGGGGCCCACCCGGGCTGCCGCCCACAAAGGCCTCGTTGCGCGGCCCTCGAAAAGCATGGAGGCATGCGAAAAGTGCCACGACAATATCACGGGGCCCTTCAAGACCGCGCTCCATTATACCTCCGAAGGCCAGCGACATGGGGTTGCGGGCAGGTTCTCTAAGGGCGAGCTCAAGGTCTTCAACGAGAAGGTCTTCGAACAATCGTGCAGGAGCTGCCACGCCTCCTGCGGCGACTGCCACGTAAAGGCCCCTGTTATTGGCGGGGTCAACACGGGCCTGTTGAAGGGCCACAGGTTTGTAAAGAGGGACGAAGGGAAGACCTGCGCGCTGTGCCACGGGGGCAGGGTATATCCTGAATTTACCGGTGAATACGGCGGAGCTGCCGATATACATTATCAAAAGGGAATGATCTGTGTTGATTGCCATAAGAAAGGAGAGCTCCACGGCGACAGCGCTGCCCCCTATATGCTCCGCAAGGAAGTGAAGGAAAGGCCGCGGTGCACCAATTGCCACAAGGCGGGAGAGGAAAAAACGGAGCTGGCGCAAACGTCACATAAAAGCCATGACGGCAAAGTGAGCTGCTATGGCTGCCACTCCGGCGGCCCTTACAGGAACTGCTACGACTGCCACCTCGGAACGGGCGCGACCTCAAAACCCGGCTTTATCCTCGGCCTAAACCCACGCGATAAAAAGACCGTCACGACGCTCCGGGTGATACCCACGGTACGGGATACCTTCAAGTCGGCAGGCATAGCCATGGAGCAGTTCGACAAGCTTCCCAATTACTGGGACAGCGCACCGCACAATATCCGGAAGAGGACTGAGCGGACACGCTCATGCGAATTATGCCATAACGAGAAGAAGAATTTTCTCACGAAAGACGCGCTTCTGAAGAACGGCTCAAAAGAGAACGAGGGTTTGGCCTATACGCCAAAGCCGATAAAAAAATAGGAGGGAACAATTATGAAAAAGATCAGAGTGAGTTTGCTGATCCTGGCGCTTTGCATCCTTTCATTGCCGATAGTCTCTTTTGCGAGAGACGTGGCGCCGATCGTCGATACTGCGTGGGTTGAAACAAATATCAACAACCCGAAAGTGGTGGTCGTAGACATCAGGAAGGTGGAAGACTACAAGGCAGGGCACATACCAAATGCGGTGAATGCATTCTATGGCTCGTGGGCAATGGTGAAAGGCGGCTTGCGCAATGAACTTCCTGCCGCCGACGACCTCTTTGACGTAATAGGCGGCGCAGGCATCGGCAACGACTCTATTGTTGTTCTCGTCGGCAAGACCGACGCGGTCCCCGACCGGACAGATATAACAAGGGTTGCGTGGACGCTGAAGTACACTGGAATTACAAACGTCGCCATCCTCGACGGCGGGTACAACAAATGGGTCGCCGACAAAAAGACGGTATCGACAGGCGCGGTAAGGCCAAAGACAAAATCGTACCAGGCGAAGGTGAATGAGGGCCTTTTCGCGAAGAAAGACCACGTGATGAAGAGCATTGGGAAGGCCGTTATCGTTGACGTAAGGGAGCCGGATTTCTACAAGGGCGTCAAGAAGCTCGAATTTGTCGCAAAGGCAGGCCATATCGCCAAGGCGGTCAACCTCCCCACTTCGCAGATGTATAAACAGGATGGGACTTACAAGGATAAGGCCGAGCTTATGAACATCGCCTCTGCCGCTGTCGGCAAGGATATGGCGAAAGAGATCATCACGTACTGCGATACCGGCAAGGTATGCACTGCGTGGTCATTCATGATGACCGAGCTTATGGGATACAAGGACGTCAAGGTCTACGACGGCTCCACCGAGGAGTGGACAAAAGACCCCCAGGCGCCGTTTGAACAGTAGCAACAAAGATCGCAAATAGATAGATCGCAGTAAAAAAAAGAGAGGCCAGGCAGTTTCCCCGCCCGGCCTCTTGCTGTCTTCATCAGAACAGGAAGAAGAGGTCGCCGTACTTCTCGATGAACGCCTTCTTCGCGCCTGCGAGGTCCCCTGCCTTTCCCTTTGTCCTTACGACAACCCTCTTGAATCCCTTCTTTGCGCCTTCATAGGTGGTGAGGACGCTGTCAATGGTAAATCCGTTATCCCTCACGATATCGATCACATCTTTTGTTGCGCCAAGCTTATCCGTGATCGTGAGATAGAAGCGGTTCCCGCCGTGACGCACGCCGGTAATGTCGACAAGCACGCGGAAGATGTCTTTGTCGGAGATGATGCCCACAAGCTTTCCTTTGTCCATGACCGGAAGCCCCCCGATGTTCTTGTCCAGCATCAGCATTGCTGCCTCCTCAATGGGCATCTCAGGATAAGCGGTGATCACGTTCCTGATCATGATCTCTTTGACCTTCGTCGTGAACAATATGTAATTGAGCTCGTGGATATCAAAGGTGGAGGCCTTGGAAGGGGTATATTCTTTGATGTCCCTGTCTGAAAGAATCCCGACAAGGCCGTTGTCCTTCTTCACTACAGGCAGGTGCTTGATCTTCTTCTCCTTCAGCAGCTTGATCGCCGTAGAGATGCTGTCATCCTGTGCTACGGTAAAAACCTTTTTTGTCATCCAGTCTGATACGAACATACATGCCTCCTATATTAAATCATAGCTATCAGCCATCAGCTAACAGCAGACAGCGTAGGATCAAGGGCCCTTCATTGCTGAATAACGGGCAGGATGTTCTCGAAGTAATCAAGGGACTTCGGGTTAACGAGGGCGTCCCTGTTGGTGACCTGCCTGCCGTTGACGATATTCGTGATAGCGCTCTCGACCTTCTTCATGTTGAACGTATAGGGGATATCCGGGACCTCGATGATCATGGACGGGACGTGCCTCGGCGATGCCTTGTCCCTGAGCTCCTTCTTTATCCTGTCCCTCAGACCATCGGTAAGCGATGCGCCGCTTGAAAGCTTTACAAAAAGGAGCACCCGCTGGTCGTTCTCCCAGTTTTGCCCAATGGCCACGCTGTCGGCAATCTCGTCGAAGTGTTCAACGATATTATATATCTCCGCCGTGCCGATGCGGACGCCCGACGGCTTCAGGATGGCATCGGAGCGGCCGAAGAAGGTGATGCCGCGGGTATCGCTGTAGATCTCCACATAATCACCGTGGCGCCATATATTCGGGTATACCGCAAAATATGCATCCTTGTATTTCTTCATATCGGGATCGTTCCAGAAATAAAGGGGCATAGAGGGCGCGGGCGCTTCGCATACAAGCTCGCCCTGTTTGTCGTAGACCGGGCTACCCTTGTCGTCGTAAGCCTTTACCTTCATCCCCAATGCAGGGGCCTGCAGCTGGCCGGCATAAACAGGGATCGTCGGCGATCCTGCCGCAAAGCACCCGTTGATGTCTGTGCCGCCGGAAATGGAATGGAAGTGGACGTCCTCCTTGATGGCCTGGTAGACGTACTCGAATCCATCTGCGGAGAGGGCAGATCCGGTCTGGCAGATCTCCTTAAGCGTGGCGAGATCGTACTGTTCCTTTGGCCTGAAGCCCTGGCCCTTGAGCATATTGATGTATGTGGCGCTCGTCCCGAAGACGGTTATCTTCTCGTCGTCGATCAGCCTCCACATGGTCCCTATATCAGGATATCCGGGGTTTCCGTCGAAGAGAACGACCTTCGCGCCGACCCCGAGGGAGGCGATGAGCCAGTTCCACATCATCCAGCTCGGCGCCGTCATGTATATGATCGTATCATCCCGCGTGAGGTCTGTGTGGAGGATAAGCTCCTTGAGCTGATTGATCAGGATCCCTCCAGCGCCCTGGACCATACATTTCGGCTTCCCCGTTGTGCCCGAGGAGAACATGATATAGACCGGGTGGTCAAAGGGGACCTGCTCGAAGGCGATCTCGCCTTCTTTGCCGCGGGCAAGGAAATCGCTGTAAAGGATCGAATCCGGGATATTGCCGATATCCGGCCTTTCATTGACATAGGAAACCACAACGACCTTCTCTATTGAAGGCACCGTTTCTACGACCTCCCTTACATCGGCAAGCATGTGGAACGGCTTGTTCTTATACAGGTACCCGTCAACGGTAAAGAGGACCTTCGGCTCGATCTGGCTGAAGCGGTCGATGACCGCCTGCACGCCGAGCTCCGAACCGCATGACGCCCATATCGCGCCGATGCTCGTGGCGGCGAGCATGGCAATGGCTGTTTCGGTCATGTTCGGCATGTATGCCGCAACCCTGTCCCCTCTTTCTACCCCCTGTTCCTTCAGGGCTGTTGCGAGGCGGCTGACGGTTTTATAAAGTTCCTTATAGGTTATGCTTGCAGATGGTTTTGTTTCGCATTTAAAGACAAAGGCGGTCCTATCGTCCCTGTACCGGAGGAGGTTTTCGGCAAAGTTCAGCTCCGCGCCCGCAAACCACTGTGTGCCGGGGAATTTGCCCAGGTCTTCCACCACGTTGTTGTATTTTCTGGATGCCCTGATATCCACAAAATTCCATACGGTTGCCCAGAAATCGGCGATATTGTTTATCGACCAGTCATAGAGGTCGAAATAGCCGGCCAGGTTTATATTGAACCGCTTATTGACAAGGTCTATGAACCTCGTCATATTGGCGTTCTTTATCCGTTCTGCAGACGGCCTCCACAAGGGCTGTTTCATGTTCATCCTCCGTATTCTGTGTTCTTTGATACTGGATACTCGATCCTTGTTGTTCAAACCAGTATCGAGCAACGAGCATCCAGGATCACATTCATATCATCAGGTAGTTTCTCTTTACCTCTTCGTTGGTGCTCAGCTCGGCAATGCTCCCGTGGTACCTGATGCGGCCCCTGTCGATCACATAAGCCCTGTCGGCTATGGCAAGGGAGAACTTTACATTCTGCTCTGAAAAGAGGATCGTTACTCCTATCGCTTTCAGCTTGAGCAGCCGTTCTGCAAAATCCTTGACAACAAGCGGCGCCAGCCCTTCAACGGGTTCGTCGAGCAGGATAAGCTCCGGATTGCCCATAAGCGTCCTCCCGATGGTCAGCATCTGCTGTTCGCCGCCGCTCAAATATCCGCCGAGGTGTTTTTCCAGTATTTCAAGCTTGGGAAAGATCTCATAAATCCTCTCCACAGTCCATGGCTCGCCTTTAAAATGTTCAGACTTCTTGATTGCAACCTCAAGGTTCTGCCTGACAGTCAGATCGGGGAATATTAACCTGTTATCAGGGACATAGCCCATTCCTTTTCGTGCGATGGTATAAGGTGGAACGCCTGTCATATCCTCGCCATAAAACTTCACGCCCCCGGTCTTCGGAGGCGTAAGACCCATGATGCTTCTCATGGTCGTTGTTTTCCCGGCGCCGTTCCTTCCCAGGAGACAGACAAGTTCGCCGCCCTCCACCTGCAAAGAGACGTCAAAGAGAATATGGCTTGTACCATAAAACGTATTGATATTATTGACTTCCAGTATCATATTTCCTCACCAAGATAACATGCTTGTGCTTCCTTGTTCTGCCTGACCTCTTCCGGGGTGCCTTCAGCAACTAAAACCCCCTGATGCAGGACAGAGAGCTTCTGGGCGTAACCAAAAATTACCGATATGTCATGCTCGGTAAAAAGGATCGTCAGGCCGACCTCCTTGTTGAGACGCTTTACAAGCTCCATAGTCTCGTGGGTTTCTTCCGATGACATCCCGGCCGTCGGCTCGTCGAGAAGAAGAAGGTCGGGCTTGCTTGCCAGCGCCAGCGCGAGCTCCAGTTTTTTCTTATCTCCCTGTGATAGTATGCCCGCCCCGGTATTCCTGAAGCCGGAGAGACCGGTGATCTCGAGGAGGTCGAGGGTCTCTTTCTTCGCAAGTTTTTCCGCAGGGATAAAAAGATTCAGGGTCCTCTTCTGCTGGGCCAGGATGGACTGCCGCACGTTCTCATAGGTCGTCAGCTTGGGATAGATGTTGCTTACCTGGAAGGCGCGTGTGATGCCGATCCGGGCGATCTTATGGCGCGCCCAGTTTGTGATCTCCTGTCCCCTGAAAAAGACGTTGCCCCCGCTGACCGCATGATAGCCGGTAACAAGGTTGAAGAATGTGCTTTTCCCCGCACCGTTAGGGCCGATTATGGCGGCGATCATTCCCCTCGCAAGCTGGTAACTTACATCAGTCAGCACCTGGTATTTAAAGAAGGACTTGCTCAGATGATCTGTCTGCAGAATGATGTCGTCATTCATTTTTCACGTCCCCCGCATCCCTGGAACTAAAATAACCCTTTTCCTTGATGATCCCGAAAACACCGCCGGGCATGACAAGGACAACTATTATTATCACTAGGCCGCTCACCAGGGGCCAGTATTCCGTAAATCCCGTTACAAAGGCATTGAGAAAGGTGAAGATCACCGAGCCGATCATTGGACCAAGGAAATGGTGGGGGCCGCCCATGACCGCCATAAAGACCGGGTGGCCGGAATGCTGCCAGCTGCACAGATCCGGCGCGACGCTCCTGTTGAAAGGCCCCCAGAGCGCGCCGGCCAGTCCGCAGAACATGCCGGAGATGACGAAATTGATCAGCATATATCTCTGGACGTTGATCCCGATGAACTCGGTCCGCTCCGTATTGTCACGTATTGCCCGCAATGTATAGCCGAATGGAGATTCGGTGATAAAGTAGAGGACGATCATGCCGATGGTCACCACGGCGAGCGAAAAATAATAGTAGGGGATTGCCTTGAAGAGCCACTCAGGGGGGTTGATCCCCTGGAGGCCGTTATCGCCGCCCGTAAAGGAGTACCATTGAAAGATTATGAAGAACACAAGCTGTCCGAAGGCCATGGTGAGGATCGCAAAATATATGCCTCTTAACTTGACGCAGAAGTACCCGAGGACCAACGCGCCGATCCCGGCAGTAATCATGGAGACCGGCAGGCACGCAAAGAGCGGCCAGTGCAGCTTCACCATGAGGAGGCCCGTCGTGTACGCGCCTATCCCGTAATATGCCGCCTGGCCGAAGCTTAGCTGCCCCATATACCCGAAGATCAGGTTGAAGGCCGCTGCGAAGAGCCCAAGAATAAGGATCTCGTTAAAGACATGGACCCAGAATTCACTGATCACGAAGGGGAGGATAAGCGCTATAAAAAAGAGGGCGGCCGGCAGCCAGAATCGTTTAATGAAAATATTTTTTTTGTCCATATTATGCCCTCAGTGGTGTTCCAAAGAGTCCCCACGGTTTTACAATGAGGATCACCGCGGTAATGACGAAGATGAGGACCATTGCACCGTCAGGCCAGTAGAGGATCGCAAAGGAGAACACCTCGCCGACTATGAGCGACCCTATCAGCGTCCCTATGAGGCTGCCGAATCCCCCGATGACCACAACGCAGAATGCCTGGATAATGATGTTCATATCCATGCCAAGCGTCACCGAGCCGATCGCAGACTGGACCCCCCCTGCCAGCCCCGCAATGAAGATCCCCAGCGTAAAGACCCATGTATATATCTTCGGGATGGGGATGCCGAGGGCGCTCACCATCTCCCTGCTATAGACGGCGGCCTTCACGATGTGGCCGTATTTCGTGTATTTCAAAAACCACCAGAGCCCCAATGCAACGGCAACGCCTATAAAGATCACAAAGATAAAATAGGAATCAATGGGGGCCCCGAAAAGGAAAAGCGGCTTCTGAATGATGGAGGGACGGACAATGAGCCTGTCCGTCGGCCCCCATACAATCTTGATCAGATCGCCAAAGATCAGCGCCATGGCATAGGTGATGAGGAGCTGTTCATGGAGCTCCCTCTTGTATATCCTTTTGATAAGGACGACCTCGCAGACCCACCCGAATGCCGCCGTTGCAAGCGCGGCAAGGGGGATGCTCACCCACAAGGCAAACTGGTGTGCCTCCATCAAGCTCCAGAAGGTGAAGCATATATAGGCGCCGATCAGCCACAGGGTGGCGTGGGCAAAATTGAGGATGTTCATCACGCCAAAGATAAGAGAGAGCCCTGATGCAACGAGGAAGAGCATCAAGCCATAGGTCAAACCGCTCATGAACTGCGAAAACAGAAAAGTAAATTCCATAGGATTATACCCTTATTATGGCATGTTATTTTTTCTCAGCCTGTCTCGCGGCGACAATCTCAGCTTCCGGGCGTTCGCTGTCGGCAGCCTTGATCTCGATCAGCTCTGCGAGGATCGGGAACGGGTATTTCGGGTCATCCTTCACAACCCCCACGTAAGAGGAGCAGCGGAGCTGGTTATCGATAGGCCTGAACTGGAGCTTTCCCCTGGTGAGGTCAACGGTGAGCCCTTTCATGGCATCTTTGACCTTGTCTGTATCGATCGATCCTGCCTTTTCGACGCCCTGCTTCAGGGCATAGACCGCATCGTAGCCCATTACCGCCCAGTCGCTGGGGTATTTACCGTTATACTTTGCCCTGTAGTTTTTCACGAAGCTCGCCATCATAGGCACATCGAGATGGGCGAAAAAGGGTGCGCGGCTGATCGCCACGAGGCCCCGGGGCATCGTCTTTGCTTCGGTGATCAGCTCCGTTACGCTCTGCATGCTCCCCACATAGGGCACCTTGTCAAAGAAGCCGTAGGGTTTTGCCTGCTCCGTAAAGGTCACATTGTCCTTTGACGCGAGACATGCATAAACAAAATCGGGCTTCATGGACATGATGCTTGTGACAAAGGAGGCGAACTGGGTCTCGCCGAGCTTCGGCCATAATTCCTTCTTAACATTCAGAAATGGCGCAACCTTCTTGAGGTCCTTGACGACCTCTTCCTGCGTGGACCTTCCCCATTCGTAGTCTGAGGAGAGGGTCACATATTCCTTCCACCCTTTCTTTTTTGCCATCTGGGCAACTGCGTACGATGCTGCCTTTGCCTGCATATAGCTGTTCGGCACCACCTGGAATGTATACGGGCTGTAGTTGATCTTGGTAATGTTTTCAGAGTTGCTGATGGCCGCGATATGGAGCGTCTTGTACTCCCTGCAGATCGGCTTTACCGCAACGGCAACGGCGCTGGAGTAATCATTGATGACCGCGCGCACCTTGTCTCTCAGGATCAGGTCTTTTACGGTCCGGACGCCCACGTCAGGTTTCGTCTGGGTGTCCTGCTGGAAGACCTTGATGGGATGTTTTTTCAAAAATCCACCCTGCTTGTTGATCTCGTCAACCGCGACCTGGATGCCTTCCATCTGGTCTTTGCTGTAAAGCGTTCCCGTGCCGGTGAACCCGAGGGCGACGCCGAGGTGATACGGTTCGGCCGCAAGGGCATTGCCGCAGAAACAGAACACGATCGATAATGCGAGAACCATTGATAATAATGCTTTGCCTTTCATAAAACCCTCCCTTTAATATGGAATAAAAAACTCAACTAACTAATACGTCAGCACAACGCCGCCATCGAACAGCAGGTCACTGCTGTTCAGGTATGTCGCAAAACGGGAGAACCCGAAGAGAAAGAGATTGCCCACCTCTATCGGCGACATCATCTCCTTGATCCTTGATTTTCCCATCATCACATCCGTTACCACCTGCTCCGGCTTTATCCTTCTCTGCTCGGCCTGCGCAGCAATCTGGTTGAGGGCGAGGGCCGTCTTTACAAAACCGGTGCTGACAGAGAAGGAGCGTATCTTCCCTTCGCCTTCCGCCGCTATGGACTGGGACAGGGCGCGCATCGCAAACTTCGTAATGTTATAGACGGGTTTATTGAGCGTGCTGATATGGGCGTGTATCGAACCCATGTTGGCAATAACGCCTCTGCCGTCTTTACTTTTCCTCATATAGGGGATTGTGAGCTTTGCGAGAAAGAACGGCGCCCTTACCATGAGGCCCATCATGAAATCGTACTTCTCCATCGGGAAATCCGCAATGGAATTGATATGCTGTATCCCGGCAATATTGGCAAGATACCTGAGTGTCCCCAGCTTGGCCGCTTCCTTTACAGCCCATTGAACCTGTTCGTCCTCTGTAAGGTTTGCCCTGAGGAATATCATCTGTCCGCCCATCTTCCTTGCCAGCGCCTGGGTCTTTTTCCCGCTCTTCTCGTCTATGTCGAGGCCGACGACCGTCAGGTTATTTACCGCTGCAGCGATACAGGTCGCCTTGCCGATGCCGCTTCCCGCTCCGGTTACGATGCATACATTACGAGGATTGAAATCCTTGTCGTTCAGTATAAGGATGTCGTTTCTTTTTATCTCCGGTTCATTGATATCGAAAGACATATGTACCCCCTCCCCCGATACTTGCTTATTAAAATTTATTGGATTCATTAATATCTGCAATTCCAATACCAAAGAATACCGTTCCGCGGTATTAATATAATAACTAATTGAAATATAAGACTTTTCAAATCTATAGCATTTTTTTATTGAAAAAAATCCCTTATGAGATTATCTTGTGCTTTAGTTTTGTGTATACGTTTTGGTATAAATATGTATCAAATGATCTACATTGAAGCCTATGGAACCGGAGTCCTCTAAAAATCCACATATTGCTCAAGCCAGAAAATTCAGGGCAGGGTCCCGGAGCCCCGATCTCAAGGAACTCGCAAGGCAGCTCGAGACATACGAATTGATCTTTGACAGTATCCACAATGGGGTCGTGGTCGTCGATCCTGATGGTTATATCCTGTACTTCAACACGCCGTACGGTCAGTTCATAGGAGTCAATCCTGAAGAACAGATAGGAAAACACGTTACCGAGGTCATAGAGAACTCCCGCATGCATATCGTTGCAAAAACAGGCGAGCCCGAGATCAATGTTACGCAGCGCATTAAGGGTCAGGATATGGTTGTCCAGCGGATCCCTATAAAAAAGAATGGCAGGGTGATTGCTGCCCTTGGACAGGTGATGTTCAAAAGTATCAGCGATGTGAACAAGCTTGCAAAAAAGCTCTCCTTTCTGGAATCGAAGGTGAAGCTCTACGAAGAGGAGCTCATGTCCCTGCGCTCGACACGGTATACTTTTGAGAGTATTGTGGGGGCAAGCGAAAGCATCGTAAATCTCAAAAAAGAGGCTATGAAGGCTGCCAACACAAACCTCCCGATCCTCATTACAGGAGAATCGGGCACAGGCAAAGAGATGTTCGCCCAGGCCATTCATTACGCGAGCCCCAGGAGAATGCACCCATTGATAAAGATCAACTGCGCGGCTATACCGAAAGACCTTCTGGAATCCGAACTCTTTGGCTACGAAAAAGGCGCTTTTACAGGGGCAAACATGTCAGGTAAACCGGGGAAGCTGGAACTCGGTAACCATGGCACCGTCTTTCTTGATGAGATAGGCGACCTGCCGCTGGAGATGCAACCAAAGCTCCTGCGCGTCCTTGAAGAGAAAGAACTTGAACATATCGGGGGCCATCAGCCGATAAAATCAGATTTCCGGCTTATTGCTGCAAGCAACCAGGACCTTGAGCGGGCAATGGAAGAAGGGAGATTCCGGAAAGACCTTTTTTACCGCCTCAACGTGATCCGCCTTAGGATCCCACCGCTCAGCGAGCGCAAAGAGGATATTATCCCAATTGTCAGAGCCCTTCTGAAAACCCTCAACGATGATACGCCCTTTGCCGAGGTCAAGATCGACCCCCAGGCGGAAAAGGTCCTTGCCAGTTATGGCTGGCCGGGAAACATCAGGGAGCTCTTTAATATCCTGAGCCGCGTTACCTGTTTTCTCGAGAAAGACACCGTCTATACTCACGATCTCCCCTTGTTCCTTCGGGGCAGCCAGATCACCGCCCCGCCTGCTGTCGTCGATAACCCCTCCCTCGATAAGACCAAGGAGGCCGCGGAACGGGAGGCAATAATCAGGGCCATCTCATCGACGCGTAATAAGACAGACGCTGCAGCCATGCTCGGTATTCACCGGACGCTCCTCTATAAAAAGATAAAAAAGTACCAGATTGTTTTTTAGCGACACCGTGTAGTCAGATTGCTACAAATTGCGTGGAGAATCTTGGGATATCAGTCTATCCACTTCACGAAGCTTTCGAGGCCTTCGCGGGGCGTCTTGAAGCGGTTGACGGGGCTGTCCAGGTCAGGATGCCCCAGGGCGACCCCGATGACAACCTCTTTGTTGTCGGGGATATCGAGCATCTCCTTGATGTCTTCCTCGTAGGCATTGATGAGCCCCACTGGGCATGTGGCAAGGCCGCTTGCCTGGGCAACGAGTACAAGATAGCCCAGCGCTACGCCGATATCAACGAGGCGGGCCTTGGAGAAGGCATTGTCGAGGCAGAGGATAACCGCCACAGGGGCGCCGTAGAAATTGCAGCTCCCTTCGTTGATGAACGCATTGAATTCCTTCCCCATCTCCTTGAGATAAGGGTCCATCAGCTGGAATGACTGGACGCCTCTTTTTGTGAATTCATCAGCCAGGGGCTTCACGTTCCCGGGGCTGCAGGATATCTGTTTTTCTTTGTATGATTTTATGAGCCTTCTGCTTAAGCGCTCCTTTTCTTCGTCCATGACCACGAAAAATTCCCAGGGCTGGAGGTTGATCGCCGAAGGGGCATTGGTGACCCACTGAAGGATCTCCTCGACCTTCTCTTTCGGTACCGGATCAGGCTTGAATGCCCTTATGCTTTTTCTTTCTGTAATTGCCTTAAAAAGGTCCATGCCATACCTCCTTTACGCTGAATACATTACATTAATATAATAGAATATTATTGTAAACTACGAAAGGAAAAATCTTCAGAAGGAAAAGGACAAAAAATATTTTCTCAAGGCAGACTATCGGCTCAGAGGTGTCGTTTGGACGCAACCTCTATCTTTAGAATAGCCTTGAATAATGCCATCTCCATGAGTTTATATTGAATTTCATCAAATGCAAGCACCTTGAGGGCCTTTTCGGCCTCCTCCATCTCGCGTTTTGCCTTTTCTACGTCGATCTCCTCGGCAAGTTCCGCATCGTCAAGGAGAATGGTTACCCTGTCGTCCATGACCTCTGCGTATCCGCCGCTTGTCGCGAGGTAGTTTGTTGTTCCGCCCTTCATGTATCTGATCTCGCCGACCTCGATGGCAGTGAGAAACTGGGTGTGGCCGGGAAGTATGCCGAACTCGCCGTAGGCCCCCCTGGCCTCTACCATGTCTACCTGTTCCTTAACAAGGATCTTTTCGGGTGTAATGATTTCAAGATCAAGCATGTCGTGATCAATCTCCAATGAGTTTTTTTGCCTTTTCAACTGCCTCTTCGATCGTGCCTGTCATATAAAATGCCTGCTCAGGAAGCTCGTCGTGCTTTCCTTCCACGATCTCCTTGAATCCCCTTATGGTGTCTTTCAGCGCCACGTATCTTCCCTGCTGGCCGGTAAAGGCTTCAGCAACAAAGAATGGCTGCGAGAGGAATCTCTGGATCTTTCTTGCCCGTGCCACAACAAGCTTATCTTCTTCAGAGAGCTCGTCCATGCCGAGGATCGCAATGATGTCCTGCAGCTCTTTATATTTCTGGAGGATCCTCTGCACTTCCCTGGCTACCTGGTAATGCTCTTCCCCTACTACCTTGGGATCAAGGATCCGGCTTGTGGAGTCGAGAGGGTCAACAGCAGGATAGATGCCGAGCTCCGCTATCTGCCTTGAAAGAACCGTTGTCGCGTCGAGGTGGGCGAACGTTGTTGCAGGCGCAGGGTCTGTAAGGTCATCGGCAGGCACGTAGATCGCCTGCACCGACGTGATCGAGCCTTTCAGCGTGGAGGTGATCCTTTCTTCCAGCTCGCCGAGGTCTGTTGCAAGGGTCGGCTGGTAGCCGACAGCCGAAGGCATCCTTCCGAGCAATGCCGAAACCTCTGAGTTCGCCTGGGTAAATCTGAATATATTGTCGATGAAGAGAAGCACATCCTGCCCTTCCTCATCCCTGAAATACTCTGCAGCCGTCAACGCCGTGAGCCCTATCCTTGCGCGGGCGCCTGGGACCTCGGTCATCTGGCCGTATATCAGGGCGCACTTGTCAAGAACCCCTGAGCCTTTCATCTCGAGCCAGAGGTCGTTCCCTTCCCTCGTTCTCTCGCCGACCCCGCCAAAGACCGATATGCCTCCGTGGTGCATTGCGATATTGTGGATCATCTCCATAATAACAACGGTTTTGCCGACGCCGGCTCCACCGAAGAGGCCGACCTTGCCGCCCTTCGAATAGGGTTCGAGAAGGTCGATGACCTTAACGCCTGTTTCGAGGAGCTCGATCTTCGTGTTCTGCATGGTCAATAAAGGAGCGGGCCTGTGGATAGGGTAAGTCATCTTCGTTTTTACCTCAGGGCCGTTGTCTACAGGGTCTCCGATGACATTGAGCACCCTGCCGAGTATCTCGTTCCCTACGGGAATGGTGATCTGGGTGCCTTTGTAAACCGCATCCTGACCCCTTCTCAGCCCGTCGGTAGTGTTCATCGCGATGCAGCGGACAGTGCTGTCCCCTATGTGCTGAGCCACTTCGAGGATAAGGTTTTCAGCCTTATCGCTTACGGTGGGGTTGGTCACATATATTGCTCCGTATATTGGTGGAAGGTTATCAGACGGAAACCGGAAATCTACGACCGTCCCGATGACCTGTACAATCTTTCCCTTGACTTCCACGCTCATTGATTTTCCTCCTTTATGTTCCTCTCAAGGCTTCGGCGCCGCCAACGATGTCCATCATCTCATTGGTTATGCCTTCCTGTCTTCTCTTGTTATATACAAGCGTCAGGTATCTCACCATCTCGCCGCAGTTGTTGGTCGCATTTTCCATGGCGGTCATGCGGGCCGCCTGCTCACATGTCTGCGATTCCACAAGGGCGTAGTATATCTTTGTGCTCACATATTTAGGGATAAGGCTTGCCGCTATCTTGGGCCTTTCCGGTTCGCAGATATAGTCGATCGGCGCCTCGCCGCTGTCAGCCCTGCTGATGGGCAAGAACTCTTCGAAGACGATCTCCTGTTTAACAGGTGAGCGAAAGCATGTATATGTGAGATAGATCTTGTCGAACTCGCCTGACGTATAAAACTCGATAAGGTGTCCGGCAATGACATCAACGGTCTCCTTGTCGATCTTCTTCACATCGACAAAGCTCTTTACTATGTCGTACTTCCTCCTCTGGAGGTAGTCGTTCACCTTTCTCCCGAAGGCGTAAATCCCGGTCCTTTCATAGAGGTGCCCGTTCTCCCTGACGAAAGCTTCTGCCTGCTGGCCGATGTTGAGGTTGAAGGCTCCGCAGAGGCCCCTGTCGGACGCTATAGCGAAAACGAGCACTTTCTTGACGTCTTCTCGTGCGGCGAGGAGCGGGTGGGCGTCGTCGGGCAAGTTCTGTATGACCCGACCGGTGAGATCCTCTATCTTCAACGCATAATCCCTGACCTTTTCGAGATCCTCCTGCGCCCTCCGAAGCTTTGAGGCAGAAACCATCTTCATCGTTCTTGTGATCGTCTGGGTGCTGTTGATGCTTCCTATCTTTCGCTTTATGTCTCTCAGCGTTGCCATTGCATTATCCTAATTCGTAAAGGTCGCTTTGAACTCATTGAGCGCCTTGTAGAGCTTTTCTTCAATGGAGGGGTCGATCTCCCTCTTTGCCTTGATCTCCGCAAGCACGTCAGAGTATTTTTCATCCATAAATTTGAAGAGTTCCTGTTCGTACTTTTTCAGTGCGTTTTCAGGATAGGTGTCGATATATCCGTTTGCCCCGGCATAGAGGAGTACAACCTCTTTTTCGACGGGGATCGGCACATACTGCCCCTGCTTCAGCAGCTCGGTAAGGCGCGAGCCTCTTGCGATGAGCGCCTGTGTTGCCTTATCGAGATCGCTGCCGAACTTTGCAAAGGCCGCCATCTCCCTGTACTGTGCCAGTTCCAGCCTCAGCCGGCCTGCGACCTGTTTCATGGCCTTGATCTGGGCATTGCCGCCGACCCTCGAAACCGAGAGGCCCACGTTGATCGCCGGCCTGACGCCTGCGTAGAAGAGCTCTGGCTCGAGGTATATCTGCCCGTCGGTAATGGAGATAACGTTCGTGGGGATATAAGCGGAAACGTCGCCCGCCTGCGTCTCAATAATGGGAAGGGCTGTCAGGGATCCTCCGCCATGCGCATCGTCCCACTTTGAGGCCCTCTCCAGGAGCCTTGAATGAAGATAGAATATATCGCCCGGAAAGGCTTCCCTGGCCGGTGGACGCCGCAAAAGGAGAGAAAGCTGCCTGTATGCAACGGCGTGCTTGGAAAGGTCATCATAGATTATCAGCGAATGCCTGCCTGTGTCCCTGAAATACTCGCCCATGGCGCTGCCGGAAAATGGCGCGAGGTACTGCAGCGGCGCTGCATCGCTTGCCGTTGCAGCCACGACTGTCGTATATTCCATGGCGCCGTACTGGGAGAGAAGGTCGACCGTCCTTGCAACAGACGATCTTTTCTGCCCGATAGCTACATATATGCAGAATACGTCGTTCCCTTTCTGGTTTATGATCGTGTCCAGGGCGATGACCGTTTTGCCTGTGCCCCTGTCGCCGATGATAAGCTCCCTTTGGCCTTTTCCGATGGGTATCATCGAGTCGATGGCCTTTATCCCCGTCTGGATAGGCTCCTTGACCGGCTGCCGCACAACGACGCCCGGCGCCATCTGCTCCACATTGCGGAATTCCTTGGCTTCGATAGGGCCTTTCCCGTCGATAGGATTGCCGAGGGCATCGACAACCCTTCCGATGAGGGCTTCACCCACCGGAACCTGGGCGATCCTGCCTGTCCGCTTTACGAGGTCTCCTTCCTTGATCTTGTAATCTTCACCGAAGACAACGGCACCTATGTTGTCTTCTT